>Ga0206116_1000317_pt1 | contig 62750 bp, 55 predicted proteins | sample 3A1Ametagenome_FD_178000 | JGI IMG/M metagenome (GOLD analysis project Ga0206116, IMG submission 178000) | Enriched microbial communities from leaf-cutter ant dump, University of Wisconsin, Madison, United States - 3A1A | ecosystem: Environmental > Terrestrial > Nest > Insects nest > Nest dump...
CCGGGGCACGCAATGCGGTGAAGGGCATGAATGCGGCGGTGGAGCAGGTGGTGGGCAGCGTCGGCCACGCCGAGGAAGCGGAACGCTCGGTGCGCGAGATCGAGAACGGCGCCGAACAGACGGTGGCGATGGTGAACGAGATCTCGGAAGCCATCCGCGAGCAGAGCGCGGCCAGCTCCAGCATCGCGCAGCAGGTGGAGCGCATCGCGCAGATGACCGAGGAGAACAGCGCGGCCGCCGGCAGCACCGCGGATACCGCGCACGAGCTGAACAGCCTGGCCGAGGCCATGCGCAGCGAGGTGGCGCGCTACCGGGTGTAGGCGGGCAAGCTTCCACCGCGCAGTTCAACGGATGGAGCGAGCGGCGCAGAAAAAAGCAAAGGCGGCCAGTGGCCGCCTTTGTATTTTGTGCCGCCGGGCCGGAATCAGCGCGCCGGGCGTTCGCCGCGCTCGCCGCCTTCCGGTGGGCGCATGCCGGCGCGGATCTCTTCCTGGCTCAGGCGGCCATCCTTGTTGGTGTCCAACGTGCTGAAGCGCTCCAGCAGGCGGGGGTTGTCCTTCACCTCGTCCTTGGAGAGGAAGCCGTCGCCGTTCTTGTCCAACTGGGTGATGCGGTTGCCGCCGCGCTCGCCGCCGCGCTCACCCTTGGAGCCTTGGTCGGAGGAGCCGGACTGGGCGAGAACCGGGGCGCAGATTACGAACAGCAGCAGGGGCAGCAGGCGTGCGGTGTTTTTCATTTCGGGTTTCCGGAAAAGGCTTCCGGGTGGAAGCGGTGCGCAAGCCTAGCGCCGGGCAGGGCCGGGAATATGTCCGCTGCGTGTGCGGCATGTATCGCTCTGTACTGAAATGCCAATAGCAAATCCATTTGGCATTGATCGGCGACGATGCCGGCGCTATGGTGCGGCATTCCCCCGCTGGAGTCCGCCATGTCGCCGCATCCTTGCGCCGCGCTTTGCCGCCGTCTGCTCGTCCTCATGCTGGCGCTGTTGGTGCCGCTTGCCGTGGCAGCGGAAAGCCCGCCGGTACCGGTGCTGGCGGAGCGCTATCACGATGGTGTCGATCCCAAGGCCTACTGGATCAGCGAGAAGCTGGATGGCGTGCGGGCGTTGTGGGATGGCGAACGGCTGCGTTTCCGCAGCGGCCGGGAGATCGTGGCGCCGGCCTGGTTCACCGCGCCGCTGCCGCGCCAGCCGCTGGATGGCGAGCTGTGGCTGGGGCGCGGCCGCTTCGAGGCCCTGTCCGGCATCGTGCGCCGGCAGCAGGCGGAGGACGAGGCCTGGCGCGAGGTGCGCTACATGGTCTTCGAGCTGCCCAACGCGGAGGGTGATTTCAGCGCGCGGGTGATGCGCATCCGTGAGCTGGTGGCGGAGACGCGGGCGCCTTGGGTGCAGGCGGTGCCGCAGTTCCGGCTGGCGGATCGCAAGGCGGTGCAGCGCAGGTTGGACGAGATCGTTGCCGCCGGTGGCGAGGGCTTGATGCTGCATCGGGCGGATGCGCCCTGGGTGGCCGGGCGCAGCGAGGTGCTGCTCAAGCTCACGCCCTGGCTGGATGCGGAGGCCATGGTCGTCGCCCATGTGCCCGGCAAGGGCCGGCTGCAGGGCATGACGGGCGCGCTGGAGGTGGAAGACGAAGCTGGCCGCCGTTTCCGTATCGGCAGCGGGCTGAGCGACGAGCTGCGCCAGTCGCCGCCGGCGCTTGGCAGCCGGGTGACCTACCGCTACCGGGAGCTGACCGCCAAAGGCCTGCCGCGTTTTCCGCGCTATCTGCGCGAGCGGCCGCTGGCGGAGTAGTGCTGCGCGCGGTGCCAGGCCGGCCGGAGCTTCAGCGCACCACCCGCTCCATCTCGTAGCCTTCCAGTGCCAGGCTGGTGGTGGCGTTGCCGTCGGTACAGCTCCACCACATGGTGACCCAGGCGCGGCCCTGGGGGTCGAAGCGCTCGATCTCGCAGATGGAGCCTTTCATGAACTCGAACATCTCGCGCTCGTCGTCTTCCATCTCCGGGTCCAGGGTGATGTGCAGCACGCGCACCTCGTCGCCGATGGCGAGCGGATTGCCGTGCTTGTCGGCGTAGGCGCCGGAGTGAGTGCTGGGGGCTGGGCTACAGGCTTGCATCGATCGGGCTCCTTTCGGGGCGCGGTCGGTTGCCGCGCTGTCCCTTCAGAGGCAAAGCCCGTGCCGGTCGGCTTGCGCCGCGGAAGTAGCGTCGTTGCTGGGGTTGCCGCTGTTCCCGCGATGATTTTGTCGTGAGCGCGACAGGGCTTCTGCCCACCGCGGTCGCAAAGCCGACGCAGGCTGGCGCGCCGATTCAGCTGCGCGGCCGGTAATGCACGTGGCCGGGGCCGTGCGGATGGCTGTGGGCGTGGCCGTGGGAATGGTCGTCGTGGTGGGCGTTGGCGGCGACATCCACCGAGATCAGGTTGAGGCTGCCGTGGCGCACGCCGCTCTCCGCCATCAGGGAGTCGGCGAAGCGTCGCACTACGTCGGCCGGCCCTTTGAGGATGGTGCATTCCATGCAGTTGTCGTGGTCGAGGTGGGCGTGCAGCGTGGACACGGTGAGGTCGTGGTGGTCGTGCTGCAGGCCGGTGAGGCGCTCGGCCAGCACCCGCTCGTGGTGGTTGAAGACGTAGCTGAGGCTGGCGACGCAGTGGCCCTTGTCATCCTTCTGCTGGCGGGAGCTTTCGAGTTCGCGGCGCAGCATGTCGCGCACTGCTTCCGAGCGGTTGCGGTAGCCACGCTCGGCGATCAGCGCGTCGAAGGCGGCGGCGAGGTCTTCTTCCAGCGAGATGGTGAAGCGGTCCATGGCGGTCTCCGGATCGGGGAGGCGCCATCTTAGCGGCGGTGGCCGTGGCGGCGAAGCGCTCAGCGCGGCGCAGGCGTCAGCGTCATCCGCCGGGTGGCGAGGGCGCCGACGCAGGCGGGGTCGTGGGAGGCGACGATCATGCTCAGGCCGCTGTCCGCCAGCACGCCCAGCAGGCGTTCGGACGCGGCTTCGTCCAGGCCGGTGGTGGGCTCGTCCAGCAGCAGCACCTTGGGCGACATCGCCAGCACGCCGGCCAGCGCCGCCAGCCGCTGCTCGCCGCCGGACAGCGCATGCACCGGCCGCTCGGCCAGATGGGCGATGCCGATGCGGGCCAGCGTCTGCAATGCGATCTCCCGCGCCTCGGCCGCGGTGGCGCCCTGGTTGAGCGGGCCGAAGGCGGCATCCTCCGCCACCGTGGGGCCGAAGAGCTGGTCGCCGGCGTCCTGGAACAGCAGCCCCAGCGGGCCGCGCAGCGGGGCGAAATCCTTCTCGCTGCGGCAGGTCCGGCCGAGCAGCTGAAGCTCGCCGCCGGCCAGCGGCACGAAGCCCAGCAGGCTGTGCAGCAGCGTGGTCTTGCCGGTGCCGCTGGCGCCGAGCACGAACAGGCGCTCGCCGGCCTGCAGCTCCAGATCGAAGGCGTCCACCACCACCTTGCCGGCGCGCGAGAGGCGCAGGCCGCGGCCGAGGATCAGCAGGCCGCAGGTGTTCATCGCAGCAGCCACAACAGGCTGCTGCCCAGGCACAGCACCGCGGTGCCGGCCGCCCAGCGCCAGGGCCGCAGCGAATTGGCGGCGGGCACGGGCGCGGCGGCGAAGCCGCGGGCGCGCAGGGCGAGATCCACCCGCTCGGCGCGCAGCATGGCGTGCACCAGGATGAGGGCGAGCTGCTGCGCCAGCACGGCGACAGTGCGGCGATTGGCGCCGGGGCGAAAGCCGCGGGCGCGCATGGCGATGTCGATGCGGCGGCGGGTGTCGTCCAGCACGCCGAGGTAGCGCACGGTGAGCACCAGCAGGCGGGCGAGCCGCGGCGGCAGGCCGAGGCCGGCGGCGGCGCGGGAGATGGCGAAGGCGTCCAGCCCGGCGAGCAGGGCCATGCAGCCCAGGGCGATGGCGTTGGTGCGCAGGCTGATGAGCAGCGCATGGTGGGCGCCGGCCTCGGACCACTGCAGTCCGCCGTCCTGCAGTGCCCAGGGCAGCGTCAGCCACAGCATGGCGACGAAGAGATTCACGCTGGCGATGCGCCGCAGCAGGCCGCGCAGCGGCAGGGCGCCCTTCGCGCTGGCCGCCAGCGCCAGCAGCAGGCCGGCGGCGCAGGCGGCCAGCAGCAGACCGGGCGAGGTGAGTTGCGACAGCAGCACGCTGATGCCCACCGCCGCGCCCAGGCGCAGGCGGGGTGCCAGCGGCGTGGCGGGGGGCGCCGCCCTCATGCGCGCACCGCGGCGAGGGCGGCCGGCAGCATGCGCGCCAGCAGGGCGACGGTGGCGGCGCTGATCAGCGCATCCACCACGAAGACCGGCAGGTGGGCCAGCACCAGCAGGCTGATCAGCTCGGTGAACAGGTGGCCACCGCTCAGCACCAGCGCCAGGCTGGCGAGTGCCGCCGCACCGCCGATGCCGACGATGCCGCAGGCCGCGCCGGCCACCAGCAGGCGCTGGCGCGGCGGCGGCGTGCCGTCGGCGGCCGGCCGCACCAGCCGGCGCAGCAGGTAGTGGGCGGTCACCGCCGGCAGCGCCATGATCAGCAGGTTGGCGCCCAGCACGGTGAAGCCGCCGAAGGAGAACAGCGCCGCCTGCAGCAGCAGGGCGACGAAGAACACCGGGAACACCGCCCAGCCCAGCATCAGCCCGGCCAGGCCGTTGAGGATGAGATGCACGCTGCCGACGCCCACCGGCACATGGATGGTGCTGGCGACGAAGAAGGAGGCGCCCAGCAGCGCCGCCATCGGCAGCTGCGCCTCGCCCAGCCGGCGCAGGCCGAAGGCAACGCTCGCCGCCGCCAGCGCGGCCGCGCCGGCCAGCACCGGGGCGGAGAGCACGCCTTCGGCCAGATGCATCTCAGCCCCTCCGCCGCGCCGCGAACCAGGCGGCGATGCCGGCGATGCCGACGATGTAGCCGATGCCGCCGATGATGTCGCGTAGGCGGATCTGCTGTTCCAGCCGGGCGATGTCCTCCCGCACCAGGCGCAGCGCCTCGGCGGTGGCTTCGCCGTTGCCGCCGGCTGCCGCCGGCAGCTGCACCGCCAGTGTTTCGGCGCGGTGGCCTTCCTCGCCTTCCACCACCGCCCAGTAGGGGCCGCCCGGCGGAATCGGCAGGCGGAAGCGGCCGTCCGCGCCGGTGGTGCCTTCGGCCAGCGGGGTGTCGCTGTCCTCCGGCGTTACCGCGACATAGATGCCGGCGGCCGGGGTCTGGTCGGTGTAGCGCGCCAGGCCGGTGACCGCGTCGGCCTCATGCTGGGCGACCACCGCCAGGCCGTGGGCCTGGGCTGTGGTGGCGGCGAGCAGCAGCGCGGCAGCGGTGGCGAGAGGGAGCAGCGCGGAAGGGAGCAGGGTCATCGCGCGGCTCAGTGGCGGGCGGCCGTCTTGGCAGCGGCCGGCCTGGCGGCGGCGGTGAACACCAGGCTGTACTCGATGCTGGACTCGGTGCCGCGGGCGTCGTCGGCCAGCGGCAGGCGCTGGCCGGACCAGATGCGGTTCACGCCCTTGCGCGCGGTCAGCGTGGCGATGCCCTCGGCGTCGCTCACCGCATCGTCGCCTTCTTCGCCGAAGGCCAGCTTGATGCCGGCGGTGGGCTTGCCGTTGAGCAGCACCTTGAGCTTGAGCGGCTCGCCGGCATGCGGCGCCTCGGCGGACAGCGGCACCAGCTCGAAGGGCTGGTTGTAGACCTGGATGGCGGGCTTGCCCCAGTGGGCGATGGTCTTGTGGTACTTCACCGCGTGCACGCCGCTGACGGAGCCGGGCACCTCGTCCATCGGCTTGTTGATGCTGCGGCCCTTGTCCGTCTTGCTCCACCAGCCGTTGTCGAACCAGGCCAGCAGCACCGCCGCTTCCGTCGCCTGGATGCGCACGCCGTCCTTGCGGTCCTGGCGGGAGACGTTGAGGGCGTTGCCCCTGGCGTCGAAGGCGGTGACGCGCTTGAGCTTCTCCGCCGGGTAGGTCTCGGTCTTGCCCTGGTGGCCGCCGTACATCACCCGGTAGTTCTTGTGCGCCGGGTCGGCCTGCAGCCAGATGGTATGGGCGGCGGCCGGGCCGGCGGCGCACAGCAGGGCCAGGGCGAGGCTGGCGGAAAGGGAGCGGAGCGGGGTGCAGGGCAGGGGGGGAGCGGTGTGCATGGTCAGAAGTCGAACTGGGCGCCGACGCGCAGGCTGCGCGGGGCACCGGTGGCATAGCCTATGGTGGAGACGGCGGTGGCGTATTCGCGGTCGGTGACGTTGTCCACCGCCACATAGACGGTGGTGGGGCGCGAACCGGCGAAAGTATAGGAAAGACCGAGATCCAGCGTGGTGTAGCCGCCGTAGGTCTGGCTGTTGTCGGCGCTGACGGCGTAGTTGCCGACCTTGCGCAGGGTGGCATTGCCGCGCCAGCCGGGCAGCGGCCGCCAGTTGGCCTGCAGCGTGGCGGTGTAGCGCGGCACGGAGGTGACGCGCTTGCCTTCCAGGCTGGCGTCCGGGTTGTCGACGATGCGGGTGTGGGCGCTGCCGTAGGTCAGGGAGAGGTCGAACACGGTGGCGGGCGCCCACAGCACCGACAGCTCGACGCCGCGGCGGCGGGTGCTGCCGGCGTTCACATACTCGCCGGGCGAGAGTTCGCTGATCTCGTCGGAAGAGCGCAGGTGGTAGGCGGCCACGTCCACCACCAGCGCCGGGCCGAGCTTGAAGTTGGCGCCGATCTCGGTCTGGCGGAAGACGTTGGGATCGACCGCGCCGACGCCGGCGGCGTACTTCGCCATGTCGCTGGCGAGGCCGAAGCCCTCGGACCAGCTGGCGCGCAGCTCCACCGCCGGCGACAGCCGCGAGCGCAGGCCGATCTTGGGGCTGGTGTGCGTCACCGCCTTCATGTCGCCGCATTCGTCGGTCGCGGTTTCCGCGCCTTCGATGCCGCAGTCGCCGGTGAAGCGGTCCCAGCGCAGGCCGACGGAGGGCTGGAACAGCGGGTGCAGGGCGATGCCGGCTTCGGCGAAGGCGGCGAGGTTGTCCAGTTCGAAGTGGCGGTCGTACTCGGCGGTGCCGACGCGGCGGCGGTACTGGGTGTCCTCGTACTTCAGGTAGTCGGTGCGCTCGCGGTAGTGCTCCACGCCGGCCACCCAGGTGAGCGGGCCGGCGGCGAGCGGGTGATGGCCATTGAGGTTGAAGCCGGCGCCCAGCACGTCGCGGTCGTAGGTCTCTTCGCGCTGGCGCCAGCTGGGCGCCGTCGCCGCGCCGCGGGAGAACCAGCGGGTGAAATCCTGCTGGGTGGCGTAGGCGAAGGTGAGCAGCTTCACCTCGGAGGAGAGGCTGTAATTGATGTCGGTGCGCAGCGTGTAGAAGCTCTTCTCGGCGCCGTCGTTCTTGGCGCGCGGGTCCTTGCCGTAGGGATCGTCCTTGAACTGGGCGCGGGTGAGGTAGCCGGGGTTGTCCGCCTCGGCCTCGTGGGCGCGGCCGGAAACGGCGATCTCCAGTTCCGGCGATACCTTGAGCGACCAGCGCCCGGCCAGCGTGGCGCGGTCGGACTTGGACTGGTCGCGGAAGCCGTCGGAGTGGAAGACCTGGGCGGCGAGGTTCAGGTGCTGGCTGTCGCTCAGGGCGATGCCGGCGGCGCCCTGCGCATCCACCGTGCCGTAGCTGCCGATGCTGAGGTCCGCGGCGCGGTATTCGCCGCCCTTGCGCGTCTGCAGCGTCACGGTGCCGGCGCGGTTGTAATTGCCGTAGAGCGCGGACACCGGACCGCGCAGCACCGTCATGTTGTCCAGCTCCAGCGGGATGACGACGTTGAGGTCGGCATAGCCATCGGCGTGCGACATCGCCTCGTTGAGCGGGATGCCATCCAGCACGAAGCCGATGTCGCTGCCGTGGCCACCGCCGCCGAAGCCGCGCAGCGATACCGCGTCCGCCACGCCAGGCAGACCGTAGCCGGTGAGGTTCATGCCGGGCACGTTGCGGAACAGCTCCTGCGGCCGGCTGATGTGCTGCTCGCGGATTTCCTCGCTGTCCTGGCGGGTCTCGGAATAGGCCGCCGTCCGGGCCAGCAGTTGCCCCTTCACTTCCACGCTGCCGAGTACCGCGGCATCGGTTTCGCTTTGCTGGGCCGCCACGGGAAGAGCAAGGCCGGCCAGCAACACGGAAAGCAGGGAACAGGGAAGGGCAGGGCGATGAGCTGGCATGAGCGGGAAACGGTGTGGTCCGGGGATTCTACGAGGCTTGTATGATTTTTTCAGCAAACTTCATACCAATGCCTGCCCGGTGGCGGCGATGCTGGTTTTCATCGCGGGAAAAGCCAGCAAGCGTCCGGGAAGCGGCGTGGGTGGCGCCTGGCGGGAGCAGGGAAGAGGACGCTGCCGTACGCTGTGGATCGGCAAGCAGCTTTCCGCTCCGGGGCCGAAGAGGAAGGCGGGTGGCCGTTTGCGGGGCGTGCCTGATGACATTCAGAATGTAAGCAGAAGTAATAAACTGCTCGTTTTGGCTGTGTCATTCGACATAGCAAGTGAAGCCGCCTTCATTGCGGCGCTGCCCGGACGCTGTTCTGCGTCCGCCTAAAGGAGATTCCCTGAATGAAGTTGTTTTCCGTTTCCCGTTCTCTCGCGCTCGCATGTGCCTCCGCCGGCCTGATGCTGGCTTCCGCCTCGGCGATGGCCGATTACGTGTGGCTGGAGCGGGGCGATGCCGGCGCGACCACGGTGAGCCTCGGCTTGCTGGACGGCAAGCGCATGCCCACCAGCGCCTTGCAGGGCGCGCAGGCCGCGCTGGCCGACGGCAAGGCGCTGCCGCTGGCCGCCGCCGGCGACCGCCTGGCGGTGACCGCGCCGCCGGCGGGCGACCTGCGCTTCGTTGCCTACACGGTGACGCCGGACGGCGCGCTGGTGTTCTACCAAGCCAAGGAAGGCCGCAGCGAGACCAAGGCGGGCAACGATCTGGAACTGGTGCCGATCGAGCCCAATGGCAACACCTTCCGCCTGATGTGGAAGGGCACCGTGGTGGCCGCCACCCAGGTGAACGTGACCACCTCCGAAGGCTGGAACCGGGTGCTGCGTCCCGCCGCCGACGGCACGGTGACGCTGACCACGCCTTTCCCCGGTCTCTACGTGCTGGAGCTGAGCGCCAAGGTGAATGGCTCCGCGGTGGTGGAAGGCAAGAAGTACGACGACGTGCGCCACACCGCCACGCTGAGCTTCACCGTCGCCCCCTGAGTTCCGGCTCTCCGTCCGCAGTCGGCCCACGCAAGGGCTGGCGCGGGCGGCACCGGGCAGCGTTCAGCTTGCACACTTTTTTCCCTGCGGCTTACCTCCACGCCAGTGGAGCGGGGCTTGTTGGGCGGGCAAAGGCAGGATTAAGATGAGAATAATTCTTAATCTAGTTGTGGTTTTGGTCCCATTCCGGCCTCGCCCGACCGCCCATGCCGCAGGAAGTCCATTCCCTCTACGTAAACCACCACGGGTGGTTGCAAGGCTGGCTGCGCCACAAGCTGGGCTGTGCCCATCAGGCGGCGGATCTGGCGCATGACGTTTTCGTCCGCGTGCTGCTGCGACGCGAACTCGCGCCGATGCGGGAGCCACGCGCCTATCTCACCACCGTGGCGCGCGGGCTATTGATAGACCACTGGCGGCGGCAGGATCTGGAGCGTGCCTGGCTGGAAGCGCTGGCGGTGTTGCCTGAGCCGGTGTCGCCTTCCCCCGAGGAGCGCCAGCTGACGGTGGAGTTGCTGCTGCAGATCGACACCATGCTGGCCGGCCTGCGAGCGCCGGTGCGCACCGCCTTCCTTCTCGCCCAGCTCGAGGGCGCTTGTTACGACGACATCGCCGCACGGCTGGGCGTTACCCGCCGTTCGGTGGAGCGCTATGTCGCCGAGGCCCTGTTCCACTGTTATTCCTTGCGCCATGCGTGCTGAGCCGCTGCCGTCCGACGTCATCGTGCCGGCGGCGGTGGTGCGTCAGGCCATTGCCTGGCGGGTGAAGCTGCATGGCGCGCCTGCCGGCAACCCGCTGTGGCAGGCCTGCGAGCGCTGGCGCTCGGCCCATCCGCATCACGATCTGGCCTGGTGCCGGCTGCAGGCGATAGGCGAGGAGCTGGCCGGCGGCATGGTCGGCCTCGGCAGTGCCCGTTCCATGGTGGCCGCCTTGCAGGCGCCGACGGACATGCGTCGCCGGCGTCTGTTGAAGGGCGCGGCGCTGGGGCTGGGGGCGGTGGCCTGCGGCTGGACTGCGCGGGAGCTGATGCCCTGGTCGGCATGGATGGCGGATTACGCCACTGCGGTGGGCGAGCGCCTCGACATGCAGCTGGCCGACGGCAGCCGCCTGCAGCTGGATACCCGGAGCGCGGTGAATCTGCGCTTCGATGCCGCCGAACGCCTCGTTGTGCTGGAGCGGGGCGCGCTCTGCCTTAGCTGCGCGGAGGACGTGCTGCACCGTCCGCTGCGGGTATCCAGCCTGGGTGCGGTGTTCGAGACCCAGCAAGGGCGCTTCGTCGTCCGGCAGGAGGGGCAGGGCAGCGTGCTGGAGGTGACCGCCGGCCAGGTCGGCATCCGTCGCCGTGGCGAGGCGGGCGCATACGCGGCGCTGGCCCGGGCCGGCGAACGCTACCTGGTGGATGCAGCCGGGCCGCGCCAGGTGCCGCGGGCGGATATCGCCGCCGACGGCTGGGCGGAGGGCGTCATCGCCACCCAGGGAATGCGGCTGGATGCCTTCCTCGCCGAGCTGGGGCGTTATCGCCGTGGCTACCTCGGCTGCGATCCGGCGGTCGGCGCGCTGCGCCTGTCCGGCGTCTATCGGCTGGACGACACCGACAAGCTGCTGGCGGTGCTGACGCGGGCGCTGCCGGTGAAGGTGGTCTATCGCTCGCCCTGGTGGGTGAGGGTGCAGGCGGTGGCCTGAGCCGGGCGTCGCGCTGGCGGCGCCTCTCCTGATTCGGTGGACGTGTCGCAGCGGAGCCGCGCTGCGGTTGTGTTACCCCTTTGCGCGGATACGCTCCCCGGTGGTCAATCCCAGGGCAGTCGCGACATGCGGCCTCTCGGCGAAGAAATATTCGCGTCCGCTGTCGGTTTTTTCCCGCTGGTCCGGCAAGCGAGGTGAAGGCCTTCACCTGCACACCTCCATCGACTTCCTGACCGGACTCTCCATGCACGCTTTTTCTCGCCGCCTCCCTGCGGCGCAACCGCCCAGGGCGGTGCGCCGTTGCCTGTCTCCTCTTCCCGCCGCGCTGTCGCTGACCGTGCTGTGGCGCGGTCTGGCCGCTGCCGGCCTTGCCGCTACGGTGCTGCTGCCCAGCGCACCCGCTCTTGCCCAGGAGGTCCGCAGCTACGCGGTGCCCGCCGGCAGCCTGGGCGATGCGCTCAACAGTTTTGCCCGTCAGGCGGGCGTCACCCTCTCCTTCACGCCGGAGCAGGTCGGCGGCCGCAACAGCGTCGGCCTCAGCGGCAGCCATACGGTGGAGGGCGGCCTGGCCGCGCTGCTGGCCGGTTCCGGCCTGGTGGCGCGCGCGGGCGCCGAGGGCTATGTGCTGCAGGTGGTGCCGACGGCAACCCTGAGCCAGGGCGACGCAGTGCTGGGCACGGTGCACGTCAACGCCCAGGCCACCACCTCGCCCGGCACCACCGAGGGCAGCGGCTCCTACACCACCGATTCCGCCGCCACCGCGACCCGCCTCAACCTGTCGCTGCGCGAGACGCCGCAGTCGGTCACCGTGATGACCCGCCAGCAGATGGATGACCAGGGCATCCTGGAGCTGGCCGACATCGTCCGCCAGACGCCGGGCCTGACGCTGAACCAGTCCGGCAACATGGGTTCGGACAGCAGCTCCATCTACTCCCGCGGCTTCGTCGTCGAGAACTACCAGGTCGATGGCGTCGGCATGGTGAACAGCAACTACAGCTCCCTGTTCCAGACCTCCGACATGGCCTTCTACGACCGCGCCGAGATCGTGCGCGGCGCCACCGGGCTGATGAACGGCATGGGCACGCCCAGCGCCACCATCAACCTGGTGCGCAAGCGGCCGACCGCCTGGTTCCAGGCTTCGGCCAAGGTGGAGGTGGGGTCGTGGGATCACTACCGCGCCGAGGCCGACATCTCCACCCCGCTGAACGAGGCCGGCACGGTGCGCGGCCGGGTGGTGGCGGCCTACCAGGAGAGCGGCTCGTACATCGACCGCCTGCAGCAGCGCAAGCAACTGCTGTACGGCATCATCGAGGCCGATCTCACGCCGGTCACGCTGCTCACCGCCGGTTTCTCCCTGCTGCAGGACGACATGACCGGCCACGCTCGCTCCGGCCGGCCCCTGTTCTACTCGGATGGCAGCCGCACCGACTGGTCGCGCTCCGACTCCGCGGCGGCGGACTGGGCCTACTCCAAGCGCAACTACCAGTCCTTCTTCGCCGCGCTGGAACACCGCTTCGAGGGCGGCTGGAAGGTGAAGGGCACCGCCAGCCACAGCATCAGCGATTTCGACGAGGTGCTCGGCTACGCCGCCGGCGGCTACCCGGTGCGCGCCACCGGCGCGGGTGTGAATCTGTGGGCAGGCCGCTGGGCCGGCGCGCCCGAGCAGGACAGCCTGGACCTCTACGCCGCCGGCCCCTTCCAGCTCTTCGGCCGCGAGCATGAGCTGGTGGTGGGCGCCACCGCCACCCGTACGCTGGACAACGGCCATGGCCGCAGGCTCTGGTATTTCACCGGCTGGAGCAGCGCCATTCCCAACATCTGGACCTGGGATGGCGATACGCCGGCGGAGCCTTCCAACCCCAAGCTCAGCGACTTCCACGGCAAGGAGCGCATCACCAGCGCCTACTTCACCGCCCGCTTCCGCCCCACCGATGCGCTGTCGCTGATCGTAGGTGCCCGCAGCACCAGCTGGGAGAACCGCCAGGCGACCTACTCCTACGCCAGCGGCACCCGCAGCGAGAGCAATCGCGCCGAGAAGGGCCAGCTCACCCCCTATGCCGGTGTGGTGTACGACCTCAACGACAGCTGGTCGGTGTATGGCAGCTATACCGACATCTTCAAGCCGCAAAGCAATATGACCCCTAGCGGCTCCTACCTCGATCCGCTGCTGGGCAAGGCCTACGAGCTGGGCACCAAGGCTGAGCTGTTCAACAAGCGCCTGAACCTGGCCATCGCCACCTACCTGATCCAGCAGGACAACTACGCCGTCCAGATTCCGGGCGTCCTGGCACCGAATGGTGCCAATGCCTATCGCGCGGTATCCGGCACAGAAACCCGCGGCTTCGAGGTGGAAGTGAGCGGCGAGCCGCTGCGCGACTGGCAGATCGCCGCCGGCTTCGCCCGCAACATGGTGGAAGACCGCGACGGCCGTGCGCTCAACACCAACATTCCGCAGAACACGCTGAAGCTCTTCACCAGCTACAAGCTGACGAGCGTGGGCAACGGCCTCACCGTGGGCGGCGGGGTGCGCTGGCAGAACAGGATCTGGAGCGACAACCAGGGACCAGCCAGCGTGCGCGTCACCCAGGACGGCTACACGGTGATGGACCTGATGGCGCGCTATCCGCTGAGCAAGCAGGTGAGCCTGTCCGCCAACCTTTACAACGTCACCGATGAGAAGTACTACACCACTACCAGCTCGGCCTATTACGGCGAGCCGCGCAATCTGCGCATCGCGATGGATGTGCGTTTCTAAGCCCTGAATCCCCTCCCGCTCCGGCCAGGGACCGGCGGAGTGGGAGGAGGGCGCGAAAAGCCGCGTTGTATGGGCGCTACAGCTAGTTGTAAGAATTTGTAAAAATAAGCGCGTTTTTACGATCTCAAACGACATGTCTAGTGAGAGCCGGACAAAACGCGCAAGACGCAGATGAGCATGAATGAGCGCGGGCGAGGTGCCCCCGGGCGCCAAGCCAATCCGGTCCCTGCCCCATAGCCGAGGTTTGCCAATGAAATCCGCATCAATAGAGCCGCAGCGTCCGCGGCTCGCCCTCTTTTCCCGCGTCAGCGCGGCCGTTTTCGGCGGCTACCTGTTGACGTCGGCCTGCATCGTCTTCCTGTCCTACATCATTCCCATCCGCACCGCCGAAGCGGTATTGACCGCGACGCTGCTGAGCTTCGCCATCTATACCGGCGCGGTGATCTGGGTGTTTGCCGCGCGCAGCGCCGGCCGCGCCTGGGCCGGCATGCTGCTGCCCACGGTGGCCTTCAGTCTGGCCTCCCTCGGCTTCTACCTGACGACCGGGAGCGCGGCATGAAGAACACCTTCCGCCAGTCCATGTCCTGGCTGCACACCTGGGGCAGCCTGTGGTTCGCCTGGATACTCTTCGCCGTTTTCTTCACCGGCACGCTGGGCGTGTTCGACGATGCGATCTCGCACTGGATGCGCGATCCGCTGGCTGTCACCGCGGCGTCCGACGACACGCCGCCGCCTGACCGGCTGCAGGCGGCCAAGATCGGCCAGGCCTTCCTGGAAAAGAACGCGCCCAAGGCCGAGTTCTGGAGCATGGGGCTGCCGAACGAGGACAACACCAAGCTGCGCGTGTTCTGGCGTGACAACCCGCAGGCCGAGTTCCAGAACCGCGAACTGGACCCGGTGACCGGCGAGGACGCCGGCCCGAGCAAGGAACGCAAGACCGAAGGCGGCCACCATTTCGTCCACATGCACTTCGAATTCCACGCCGGCGACGCGGGCATCTGGCTGGTGGGCGTGGCGGCGATGGTGATGCTGGTGGCGCTGGTGTCCGGCATCGTGGTGCACAAGAAGATCTTCGTGGACTTCTTCACCTTCCGCCCGGGCAAGGGCCAGCGCTCCTGGCTGGACAGCCACAACGCCCTGTCGGTGCTGACGCTGCCCTTCCAGTTCATGATCGTCTACACCGGTGTGGTGGCCTTCGCCTCCATCTACATGCCGTCGGCGGCGATGGTGCGCTACAACGGCGACCTGGATCACTTCTTCGCCGACATCCAGGAGCGCCCGGCACCGCGCCAGGTCAAGCACGTGGATGCGCCGGTGGCGCCGCTGGACGGTCTGGTGACCGCGGCGGAAGGCCGCATCGGCCGCGAGGCCCGCTTCATCTCGGTGTCGCACCCGGGCGATGCCAGCGCCTCCGCCCGCATCTTCATGCGCGGCGACGAAGCGGAAATGGCCAGCCGCCTGCGCGGTTCCAACGGTTCGGTGCAGTTCGACGCGGTGAGCGGCGAGATCCTGGACGCGGAAATGCCGGGCGAGATCCGCGGCGCCGGCGCCTTCTCCACCTTCCAGAGCATGCGCGCGCTGCACTTCGTGACCTTCGGCGGCTACACCATCAAGTGGCTGTACTTCATCTGCGGCATGGCCGGCGCGGCGATGTTGGCCACCGGTTCCATCCTGTTCATGGTGAAGCGGCGCAAGAAGCCGGCGGGCGAGTTCGGCGCTTCCACCGCGCGCGTCTATCGCGTGGTCGATGCGCTCAACGTTGCCGGCATCGCCGGCCTGATGCTGGCCAGCGTCGGCTACTTCTGGATCAACCGCCTGGTGCCGGCGGCTTTGCCGGAGCGGGAGGGGTGGGAGATCGGCCTGTTCTTCGCGCTGTGGTTCCTCACCCTGGTGCATGCCTCGCTGCGGCCCACCATGCGTGGCTGGATCGAACAGCTGATCGGTACCGCCTTCCTCTGCCTGGCACTGCCGCTGATCAACGTGCTCACCACCGGCGACAACTTCATCGCTGCGCTGGCCCGTGGCGACGGCGAATCCGCCGGCGTGGAGCTGACGGCGATGGCCAGCGGCCTGCTGTGCATCGTCGCGGCGCGCTTCGTGCATCGCAAGTCGGTGCAGGCGCCGCAGGCCGCCAAGGCCAAGGCCGGCAAGCCGGATGCCGCGGTGGATGCCGACGTCGAAGCGGAGGCCGCGTAATGCAGATCATGCTGAACGTGTTCGCCGCGCTGCTGCTGTGCTACGCCGGCATGACCTCGCTGTGCCTGGCGATGGACCGCCACCATAACCAGGTGCTGAAGCGCGCGCCGGTGGCGGCCGCGCGCAAGGGTTTCCGCTGGGCCGGCTGGCTGCTGCTGGCGCTGGCGGTGGTGCCTTGCGCGTGGGCGTGGGGCCTGAGCATAGGCGTGATTGCCTGGTTCGGTTTCCTGTCGGCGGGGGCGCTGGCCCTCGTCTTCCTGCTCCCTTATGGCCCGCGGTTCGCGGCCATGCTGGGGGCTGGCGGCGTCGCTGCCAGCCTGTTGCTGATGTTGATCGTCAAGGTGAGCGCATGACTACCAAATTCGATGCCTGCTACGACGTCGCCCGTGCCGAACTGATCCGTGTCGGCCTGCGCGTCACCCTGCCGCGCCTGCGCATCCTCAGCCTGTTCGACGATGAGGTGGAGGGCACGCTGTCGGCGGAAGATGTTCACCGCATGCTGTTGCTGCGTGGCGACCGCATGTCCCTCTCCAGCGTGTATGCGGTGCTGAAGCGCCTGGACGCGGCGCAGCTCATCAGCAGCCGTTTCGACGAAGGCCGCAAGGTGTTCGAACCGGCGGGCCGCGCGCCGGGTGGGCACATCGTGTGCTCCTGCTGCGGCCGCGACATCGCCCTGCGCGATGACCGGGTGGACAGCATGCTCAAGCGCATCGCCCGCACCCATGGCTTCGAACTTACCGAGTATGTGGTTGCCCTGCATGGCGTATGCCTGGAGTGCGGCCAGAAGAAGCCGGCTTCCAGCTATGCCAAGGCCAAGCTGCCAGCACGGGGGCGTACGACTATCGCTGCATGATCCGGGCTCTCCGGAACCCTGGGGCCGGCGCATAGTCTCTCCGCCGGCCCTTCCATTTCTCCCCACCGAGCACGCGAGGCGCCGCCCCCCGGGCGATGCGGCGGATGGGGTGGCCCCGGCGGTCTGCCCCCTGCTTCAGCGTGTTCTCGTTTTTTCTGGATTCTCATGTCTCGGTCAGCATCCTCGTCGTCCCCTTCGTCCTCTTCCTTCAAGCGTGGTGCCGCCCTCGGGCTCGGTGTGCTGGCCATAGGCGGCCTGGTGTGGTTCTTCATGCGCGGCCAGGGCGGGGCAGTGGGTGCGCCGGCGGTGAATCCCTGGAATGCGCCAGTGCCGGTGCGGGTGGTGCCGGCTGAGGCGGGCAAGCTCGCCCTGCGCCTGCGCGCCATCGGCACGGTGACGCCGATGGCGGCCGTCACCGTGCGCAGCCGGGTGGATGGCGAGCTGCTGAAGGTGGCCTTCGAGGAAGGGCAGGTGGTGAAGAAGGGCGCGCTGTTGGCCGAGATCGATCCTTCCCTGTACCGGGTACGCCTGGCCCAGGCCGAGGGCCAGCAGTTGCAGAACAACGCCCAGCTGAAAAACGCGGAGAGCGAGCTGGGCCGCTACCAGTCCCTGTTCGCGCAGGACTCCATCGCCCGCCAGCAGGTGGATACCCAGGAGGCGCTGGTCAACCAGCTGCGCGGCACCATCAAGGCCGATCAGGCGCAGGTGGATGATGCCCGCCTGCAACTGCAATGGACGCGCATCGAAGCCCCCATCGCCGGCCGCCTCGGCCTGCGCCAGGTGGACCCGGGCAACCTGGTCGCCAGCAGCGATACCGAAGGCCTGGTAACCATCACCCAGATGCGGCCGATCAGCGTGGTCTTCACCATTCCGGAACACCAGCTCGGCGATGTGCGCCAGGAACTGCGCGCCGGCCAGAAACTGTCGGTGGAGGCGCGCGACCGCGATGACCGCCGCAGCCTGGCGAATGGTGTGCTGCGCACGGTGGACAACCAGATCGACGTCGCCACCGGCACGGTGAAGCTGAAGGCGGAGTTCGCCAACGACGACGAAGCGCTGTTCCCCAACCAGTTCGTCAATATCCGCCTGGACGTGCGCCGGGTGGATGCGGCGGTGACGATTCCGCTGGACGCGGTGCAGTTCGGCTCCAAGGGCAGCTACGTCTATGTGGTGGCCGAGGGCAAGGCCCACATCCGGCCGCTGAAGCTGGGCGCGGGCGACGGCGCCCGCGTGGTGGTGGAAGAGGGCCTGCAGGCGGGCGAGCAGGTGGTGCTGGAAGGCCTGGACCGGCTGCGTGAAGGCCGGCAGGTCATCGTGGTGGAGGACAACCCTGCGGCGCCCGGCCTGCCTGGCCACGGCGCTCCGGGCGTGGCTGCCGGCGCCTGACGCGATGAGCTTGTCCCGCCCCTTCATCCAGCGGCCGGTAGCGACCTCGCTGCTGATGCTCGCCCTCGTCGTCGCCGGCATGCTCGCCTGGCGCCTACTGCCGGTGGCGGCGCTGCCGCAGGTGGATTACCCCATCATCCAGGTGTTCACCTTCCATCCCGGTGCCGGGCCGGAGGTGACCGCCCGCACCATCACCGCGCCGCTGGAGCGGCGCCTGGGCCAGATTCCCGGCCTCAAGCAGATGAGCTCCACCAGCTCCGGCGGCGCCTCGGTGATCACGCTGCAGTTCGGCCTCACGGTGGAGCTGGGCGTGGCCGAACAGGAAGTGCAGGCGGCGATCAACGCCGCCTCCAGCCTGCTGCCCAGCGATCTGCCGACGCCACCCATCTACCGCAAGGTGAATCCGGCGGATGCGCCCATCCTGACGCTGGCGGTGTCGTCCGCCGCGCTGCCGCTGCCGGAGGTGTACGACCTGGTCGACACCCGGGTGGCGCAGAAATTGGCTCAGCTGCCGGGCGTCGGCATGGTCAGCCTGGCCGGCGGCCAGCGGCCGGCGATCCGGGTGCAGATCAACCCGCAGGCGCTGGCGGCGCACAAGCTCACGCTGGAGCAGGTGCGCAGCGCCATCGCCGCCGCCAACTCCAGCCAGCCCAAGGGCAGCCTGGACGGCCCGCACCGTTACGTCATGGTGGAGGCCAACGACCAGATCAAGTCGGTGGAGGAATACCGCCGCCTCATCATCGCCTGGACCAACGGCGCGCCGCTGCGCCTGGGCGACATCGCCCGCATCGAGGATGGCGCCGAAGACCGCTTCCTCGCCGCCTGGGCCGGCTATTGCCAGCCCACCGCCGGCGCCTCGGCCGGCGTGGGCGGCGATTGCGGCAGCGAATCCGCCACGCCGACGCAGGTGCCGGCGGTGCTGGTGAACATCCAGCGCCAGCCGGGCGCCAATGTCATCGACGTGGCCGACCGGGTGCGCGCGCTGCTGCCCCAGCTCACCGCCACGCTGCCGGCGGCGGTGGATGTGGCGGTGCTTACCGACCGCACGCTGTCCATCCGCGCCTCGGTGCGCGACGTGCAGAAGGAGCTGGTGTTCGCGGTGGCGCTGGTGGTCATGGTCACCTTCCTGTTCCTGCGCAACCTGCCGGCCACGCTGATTCCCAGCGTGGCGGTGCCGCTGTCGCTGGTGGGCACCTTCGGTGTCATGTACCTCGCTGGCTTCTCGGTGAACAACCTCAGCCTGATGGCGCTCACCATCGCCACCGGTTTCGTGGTGGACGACGCCATCGTCATGCTGGAGAACATCGCCCGCCACCGCGAGATGGGTGAATCGCCGATGCAGGCGGCGCTCAAGGGCGCGGCGGAAATCGGCTTCACCCTGGTGTCGCTCACCGTGTCGCTGATCGCGGTGCTGATTCCGCTGCTGTTCATGGGCGATGTCGTTGGCCGCCTGTTCCACGAATTCGCGGTAACGCTGGCGGTCGCCATCCTGATCTCGCTGGTGGTGTCGCTGACGCTGACGCCGATGATGGGCGCCCGCATGCTGCGCGACGAACCGGCGCACGAAGGCCAGGGCTTCCTCGATGGCGTCATCGAGCGTTACGGCCGCTGGCTGGACTGGGTGCTGGCGCGCCAGACCGCCGCGCTGCTGGTGACGCTGGCCACGCTGGCGCTCACCGCGCTGCTCTATGTCACCGTGCCCAAGGGCTTCTTCCCGGTGCAGGACAGCGGCGTGATCCAGGTGGTGACCGAGGCGCCGCAGACCATTTCCTTCGGCGCCATGGCCGAGCGCCAGCAGGCGCTGGCGGCCATCGCGCTGGCCGACCCGGATGTCGCCAGCCTGTCGTCCTTCATCGGCGTGGATGGCAGCAACAGCACGCTGAACAGCGGCCGCATGCTGATCAACCTGAGGCCGCACGGCAGCCGCAGCGCGGATGCCAGCACCATCGTGCGCCGGCTGGGCGATGAGCTGCGCCGGGTGCCGGGCATCACCGCCTGGCTGCAGCCGGTGCAGGAGCTGTCCATCGAAGACCGGGTGAGCCGCACCCAGTACCAGTTCACCCTGTCCACCCCGGACGAGGAGGAACTGGCCGAGTGGGTGGCGCGCACGGTGGCGGCGCTGGGCGAGCGGCCAGAGCTGGCCGACGTCGCCTCCGACCTGCAGCGCAACGGCCTGCAGGCGCATGTGGAGATAGACCGCGAGGCCACCGCCCGGCTGGGTGTCAGCGCCGCGGACGTGATCGCCGCGCTGCACACCGCCTTCGGCCAGCGCCAGATCGCCACCCTGTTCACCCAGGCCAACCAGTACCGCATCGTGCTGGAAGTGGACCCCAGCCATGCCATCGGGCTGGCGGCGCTGGAGAGCACCTATGTGCCCACCGGCACTGGCGGGCCGGTGCCGCTTTCCACCGTGGCGCGCATCACCCAGCGGCCGGCGGTGCTGTCGCTGTCGCACCAGGGCCAGTTCCCGGCCGCCACCGTGTCCTTCAACCTCGCCGCCGGCGCTTCGCTGGGCCAGGCGGTGGAGGGCATAGAGGCGACGATGAAGCGAATCGGCCTGCCGCAGGCGGTGGAGATGACCTTCCAGGGCGCGGCCGAAGCTTTCCGCGCCTCGCTGTCCAACACCCTGTGGCTGATCCTGGCGGCGGTGGTGGTGATGTACATCGTGCTCGGCGTGCTCTACGAGAGCGTGATCCACCCGGTCACCATCCTGTCCACGCTGCCGTCGGCCACCGTGGGCGCACTGCTGGCGCTGCACCTCTCCGGCCGGCCGCTGGATCTGGTGGCGGTGATCGGCATCGTGCTGCTGATCGGGCTGGTGAAGAAGAACGGCATCATGATGGTGGACTTCGCCCTGGACGCGCAGCGCCGCATGGGCATGAGCCCGCGTGAGGCGATACACCGCGCCGCGCTGCTGCGCTTCCGCCCCATCCTGATGACCACGCTGGCTGCCCTGGTCGGCGCGCTGCCGCTGATGCTGGCTGGTGGTTCCGGCGCCGAGCTGCGCCAGCCGCTGGGCATCGTCATGGTCGGCGGTCTGCTGCTGAGCCAGGTGCTGACGCTGTTCACCACGCCGGTGGTCTATCTGTTCTTCGACCGCCTGGTGCGTCGCCGCCAGGCGGCGGCCGCACCCGCCGTGGCGCCGGCCACGCATGAATCTCGCCCGTCTGTTCATCCGCAGGCCGATCGCCAGCTGCCTGCTCGCGCTGGCCTTGATCCTCGCCGGCCTGCTGGCTTACCGCATGCTGCCGGTGGCGCCGCTGCCGGAGGTGGAATTCCCCTCCATCCAGGTGACCGCCTCGCTGCCGGGCGCCAGCCCGGAGAGCATGGCCGCCACGGTGGCGACGCCGCTGGAGCGGGCGCTGGGCAGCATCGCCGGCGTTACCGAGATCACCTCTTCCAGCTCGCAGGGCGCGGCCACCGTGCGGCTGCGCTTCGACCTCGACCGCGACATCGACGAGGCGGCGCGCGACGTGCAGGCGGCGATCAACGCCTCGCGCGGCCAGCTGCCTTCCGGCATGCCGGGCAACCCCAGCTACCGCAAGGTGAATTCCGCCCAGGCGCCCATCATGGTGCTGGCGCTGTCCTCGCCCAACCTGGCGCCGGGCCGGCTATACGACCTTGCGTCCACCATCTTGGCGCAGAAGATCGCCCAGATCGAAGGCGTGGGCGAAGTCAGCGTCGGCGGCAGCGCGCTGCCGGCGGTGCGGGTGCAGCTCAACCCCGGCGCGCTGGCCCACCACGGCTTGGCGCTGGACGATGTGCGTACCGCCATCAGCGATGCCAACGCCCTGTTGCCGCTGGGCGTGGTGGAGGAGGACGACAAGCAGTGGCGGCTGGAGAGCGGCCGCACGCTGCGCGACGCCGCCGACTACCGCGGCCTCATCGTGCGCTACACCGATGGCGCCGCGGTGCGGCTGTCGGACGTGGCGAACGTCAGCGACGGCGTGGAGAACCGCTACAACAGCGGCTTCCACAACGACAACCCGGCGGTGCTGCTGCAGGTGTACCGCCAGTCCAACGCCAACATCATGGCCACGGTGGATGCCATCCACGAGCAGATGCCGCTGCTGAAGGCGCTGCTGCCGGAGGACACCGGCCTCACCGTGGTGGTGGACCGCACGCCCGGCATACGCGCCACGCTGGACGAGGCCAAGCTGACGCTGCTGATCGCGGTGGTGCTGGTGATCGGCGTGGTGTGGGTCTTCCTCGGCGATCTGCGCTCGGCGCTGATTCCCAGCCTGGCGGTGCCGGTGTCGCTGATCGGCGCCTTCATCGTCATGTACTTCCAGGGCTTCTCGCTCAACAACCTGTCGCTGATGGCGCTCATCGTCGCCGCCGGCCTGGTGGTGGATGACGCCATCGTGGTGCTGGAGAACATCGAGCGCCACATCGCCAACGGCATGCGGCCCTACCGCGCGGCATTGAAGGGAGCGAGCGAGGTCGGCTTCACCCTGCTGGCGATGAACGTGTCGCTGGTGGTGGTCTTCCTCTCCACCCTGTTCATGGGCGGCATCGTCGAGCGCCTGTTCCGTGAATTCACCATCACCCTGGCGGCGGCCATCCTGGTGTCGCTGGCGGTGTCGGTCACCCTCACGCCCAGCCTGTGCGCCCACCTGCTGCGGGCGCGCGAGGCACGGCCGCAGGGCCGGCTGGCGAGTTTCAGCGCCCGCCTGTTCGACCGCATGCACCACGGCTACGCGGTGAGCCTGGCCTGGGCGCTGCGCCACTGCGCGCTGCTGCTGGTGCTGCTGGTCGGCGTCATCGCCTTCACCGTCCATCTCTACATCGCCATCCCCAAGGGCATGCTGCCGGAGCAGGACACCGGCCAGCTGCGCGGCTTCGCCCGCGGCGACGACGGCTTCTCCTTCCAGGTGATGCAGCCCAAGGCGGACATCTTCCGCCGTCACCTGCTGGCCGATCCGGCGGTGGCGGACGTGGTCGGCACCGCCGGCAACAACGGCGCCGCCAACGTCTGGATGATGGTGCGGCTCAAGCCCTGGGCGGAGCGCGGCGGGGTGAGCGCGCGCGAGGTCATAGACCGCCTGCGCGCCACCGCGCCGCCGGTGCCGGGCGGCATGCTCTTCCTCAACGTGGATCAGGACATCCAGCTTGGCTCGGCGCTGAACTCTAGCCAGCGCGAGGTGCTGCTGCTGGCGGCCGAAACCGGCCCGCTCAAGCAGTGGGCGCTGCGTCTGGCCGAGGCCATGCGCACGCTGCCGGAGCTGGTGGATGTGGACAGCATCGGCGACGAGGCCACCCAGCAGGTCACCATAGACATAGACCGCGAGGCGGCGCGGCGGCTGGGCGTGGATCTGCAGACCATCAGCAGCGTGCTCAACAACTCCTTCTCCCAGCGCCAGGTGGCCACGCTGTACGATCGCCTGAACCAGTACCGGGTGGTGATGGAGCTGGATCCGCGCTACACCCAGAGCGTCAGCGTGCTGGACGAGATCCAGATCATCACCTCCGCTGGCAACCGCATTCCGCTGTCGGCGGTGGCCAGCTATCGCCACAGCCTGGCTGGCGACCGCGTCTATCACCAGGAGCAGTTCGCCGCCTTCGGCATCGAGTATTCGCTGGCGCCCGGCGTGTCCGCGGAGCGCGCCACCGAGGCGATCAACGAAGCCTTCACCAAGCTGATGCCGCCCACCGCGGTGCACCTGCGCCACGGCGGCCAGACGGGCAATCTGCAGGCCACGCTGAGCGCCCAGCCCTGGCTCATCCTCGGCATCCTGGTCACGGTGTATTTCGTGCTCGGCATCCTCTACGAGAGCACGCTGCATCCGCTCACCATCCTGTCCACGCTGCCCTCGGCCGGCATCGGCGCCCTGCTGGCGCTTATGGCCTCCGGCACCGAGTTCAGCCTGATCGCGCTGCTGGGCCTGTTCCTGCTGATCGGCATGGTGATGAAGAACGCCATCCTGATGATCGACTTCGCCCTCGAAGGCGAGCGACACCTCGGCCTCAGCCCGCGCGAGGCGATACAGCGCGCCGCGCTGCTGCGCCTGCGGCCCATCCTGATGACCAACCTGGCCGCGCTGCTGGGCGCGCTGCCGCTGGTGCTGGGCATGGGCGAGGGCTCGGAACTGCGCCGTCCGCTGGGCATCGCCATCGTCGGTGGGCTGGCCTTCAGCCAGTTGCTCACCCTCTACACCACGCCGGCGGTCTACCTGGTGCTCGACAGGCTGCGGCTGCGCTTCGTCCGCCGCGGCGCCGAGGCCGGCGCCTGATCTCCACCCATTCCCGATTCCACTCGTACCGCGCGATGTCCCGCATGCCCTCGAATATTTCCCACCCCCTGCTCGCCGTGCTGGCGGCCTGCGGCCTTTCCGCCTGCGCGGTCGGCCCGGACTACCGCCAGCCTGAACTCACCGCCATGCCGGCCACCTTCAAGCACGAAGCCGGCTGGCAGACGGTGCAGCCCAGGGAGGGCGCGGCCGCGCTGAGCGAAGGCCAGCCCTGGTGGCAGCCCTTTGCCGATCCCACGCTGGATGAGTTGCTGCGCGAACTGGCGGCGGCCAGCCCCGGCGTGGCCCAGGCGGAAGCCCGCTATCGCCAGGCCCAGGCGGCGCTGCGTGCAACCCGCGCTAATTTCTCGCCCACGCTGGGCGCCAGCGCCGGTGGCAGCCGCAGCGGCAGCGGTGCCGGCAGCAACCTGTCCATCAGCAACTCCCTGAACCTCGAACTGGCGGCAAGCTGGACGCCGGACCTTTGGGGCCGCTTGCGGCGCGAAGCCGAAGCCGGCCGGGCCGAGCTGCAGGCTTCCGCCGCCGATCTCGCCGCGGTGCGCCTGTCGCTGCAGGCCTCGCTGGCGCAGAGCTACATCCGCCTGCGCATCTTCGATCTGCAGCGCGAGCTGCTGGCGCAGACCGAGCAGGCCTACATGCGCTCGCTGGAGCTGACGCGCAACCAGTACGACGCCGGCTTCGCCGCCCGTGCCGACGTGGTGCAGGCGGAAACCCAGCTCGAAAGCGTGCGCGCGGAATTGCTGGACCTCGCCGGCCAGCGCGCCACGGTGGAGAACGCGGTGGCCGTGCTCGCGGGCCGTCCGCCGTCCGCCCTGGCGCTCTCGGCCGACGGTAGCCTGCCGCAACTGCCGGCGGTGCCGCCGGCCCTGCCCGGCAGCCTGCTCACCCGCCGGCCGGATCTGGTGGTGGCCGAGCGCCGGGTGGCGGCGGCCAACGCCCGCATCGGCGTGGCCGAGGCGGCTTGGTTCCCCGAACTCAGCCTGAGCCTTACCGGCGGCTACCAGTCCGGCAGCCTGCGCAATCTGCTGGATGCGCCCAGCCGGGTGTGGGCGCTGGGGCCGACGCTGGCCGCCACGCTGTTCGACGGCGGCGCCCGCTCCGCCGCGGTGGATCAGGCGGTGGCGTCGCATGAGGAAAGCGCCGCCGCCTGGCGCGAAGCGGTGCTTGCCGCACTTCAGGAAACCGAGGACGCGCTGGCCCGCCTGCGCGCGCTGGAAGCGCTGGCGGCGCAGCAGGGCAGGGTGGTGGCGCTGGCGCAGGAGAACGAGCGCCTGGTGACCAATCGCTACCGCTCCGGCCTGGTTTCCTTCCTGGAAGTCGCGGTGGCGCAGAACACCACCCTGAGCGCCCGCCGCGCGGCGCTGGACGTGACCCGGGACCGGCTGGAGGCCAGCGTGCAGCTGGTGGCATCGCTGGGTGGCGGCTGGACGCAGTCGGTCGATTGAGGCTTTCGTGATCGGCTGGCGGTGGGGCAGGACGGTCGGATGCCCGGCGGCGGATCGGCTTGCTGGCTGAGTCGCGCGGCTGTGAATAGGCAATGCTGTTTGGTTCGATCGGGCGGTGTCATGGCTGGTGGGCTTTGGTCGCCATCAGCCCCTGCGGATCGCTAACGATCCGGGCACTTCCCGCATTCACCCAGCCGTCTGCCGCGCCTCCCGCGGGCTGTAGCCGAAGCAGCGCTTGAAGGCGGTGGCGAAGTTGTTGGCCGAGTTGTAGCCGGCGACTTCCGCCGCAACCGCCACGCTGGCGCCGCGGCGCAGCTCGCGATAAGCCTTCTCCAGCCGCAGCTCCCGCAGCCGCTCGAATACCGTGCGGCCCCAGGCGCGCTTGGCCAGGGCCTGCAGCGTGGTGGGATTGCTGCCGACCTGGCGGGCGATCTCGCTCATGTTCAATTCCCCGCTGTCGCTTTCCATCAGCAGTGCCTCCAGGCGGGCGAGGCGGCGGCGTTCGCTGCTGGTAAAGGTGTTCCCCGCAGAAGCCGTGCCATCGGTACTCACCGCTGTCAGCGCCTCCAGGGCGAGCTCTATGCACTGCGCTTCCAGTCGCAGGCGCTGCAGGCCGGGCAGATAGGGCGTCGGCTCCAGGATGGAGCAGGCCAGCGCGCGGGCGCGGGCGGACACCGTCCATTGCTGGTTGGCGAGGTGCTGGCGGGTGAAGGCGCGCAGCGTCGCATGGGCGGCGCATTCGTCGAAGCCGCCGCCGCTTTCCAGCCATTCCGGCATCAGCGTCAGGCTGACCTTGCGTTCGTCCCGGCCGCGCTGCCAGCGGCGGCTGAATTCCCCTTCTTCGGCGAGATTCACCAGCGCGCCCTGCGAGCGGGTAGCCGGGTCGGGGCTGCATGGGCCGAGCAGGAAGCGGTGCGGGCCGAAGGAGAGATCGGTGGCGCCGCCGACCACGACCACGATCTTGATCGCCGGATTCAGCGTGTTGCGGGTGCGCATGTCATGCAAGTCATGGCCGGCGGCGGCATGCAGGATCAGGCCGGGGCGCAGCTGCAGGGTGTCGAAGCGGCCTTGCAGCACCGGTTGCTGCGGGTCTGGCGCCACATCCTCGAAGGTGTAGTCGCCGCCCAGCAGGTTGGCGGAGCGCACCAGATCGCTAGGCGTAACTCGACGTTCCTCCGCCAGGAAAAGTTTCCCGCTTGCTTTTCCCGCAGACATTTCCCTTTCTCCCACAGAGATTGCCCGTATGGCCGGATGCCATACTTTCGGCTGATTTGGAAACAAGAATCATTCCTATTGTAGGGTTAATCAGCCTGTTCTGTGGAGAGTTCCGTGACCGCCCGTATTTCCCATCCCCCGCTACGCCCTCTGGCAATGTTGCTGTGCGGCATCTGCAGCCTGCCCGCCCTTGCCGCCGATGATCAGACCCTGGGCACGGTCGTAGTGACCGCCTCGTCCACCGAGCAGACCCTGCGCGACGCCCCGGCCAGCATCAGCGTGATCACCAGCGAGGAGATCGCGAAGCGGCCGGTGCAGGAGCTCGCGGAACTGCTGGGCACGGTGGAAGGGGTGACGCTGGCGCGCAACGGCAACCTGGTGCCGGGCGTGCAGATCCGCGGTCTGGGCCAGGCCTACACGCTGATGCTGATCGACGGCAAGCGCGTCAATTCCAGCAACGCGGTGTTCCGCGGCAACGACTACGACACCGGCTGGGTGCCGGCTTCCGAGATCGAGCGCATCGAAGTGGTCCGTGGGCCGATGTCTTCCCTTTACGGTTCGGATGCCATCGGCGGCGTGGTGAATATCATCACCCGCAAGATCGGCAAGACCTGGCGCGGCTCGGTGAAGGCGGATGCCATCGTCCAGGAGGATTCCGATGCCGGCAATGCCTTCATCACCAGCGCGAGCGTCAGCGGCCCGCTGATCGCCGATGTGCTCGGGCTGCGCTTGTCTGGCGGCTACGACAAACGTGAATCCGACGGCAATGTGAACAGCCCTGCCACCGCGGGCGGCACCGCGCAGACGGGTTTTCCCAAGCTGGAGAACCGCCAGTTCAGCGGCGCACTGAACTGGAAGCCGGCCGACGGTCACGAAGTGGGGCTGACTTATGACCGCAATCGTCGCGACCATGATGGCTTCATTCTCGAACGTGAGGCCACCTCGTTGAGCCATAACGGCCGCTACGGCTTCGGCACGACGGACATCACCTTCAACTACGACGAAACCCGCAACCAGACCGGCACGGTGACCGGGCAGAAGAACCCGAACAAGGCCACCAGGCTCAGCCTGGACGGCAAGCTGGTGTTGCCTTGGGAGGCGGCGAATCAGCTGCTGACCCTGGGCGGCGAACTGCGCCGCGAGAAGCTGCGCGACCCGGCCAACCTGGCCGGGTTGCCCGGCACGGCTGGCTACGGCGCCAGCCCGGAGGCGGAGGTGTCCCAGTACGCGCTGTTCATCGAGGATGAGTTCACCCTGCGCGACGACCTCAAGCTGACGCTGGGCAACCGCTTCGACCATCACGAGAATTTCGGCGGCCACAACAGCCCGCGCGCCTACGTTGTCTATCACGCCACCGAGTCGGTGAGCTTCAAGGCCGGCTGGGCACGCGCCTTCCGCGCGCCGACGCTGCTGCAGGGCAGCCCGAACTGGGGCTCGGTCTCGTGCGGCAGCGCGGTCACCGGCTGCTACATCATCGGCAGCGAAGACATCAAGCCGGAAACCAGCACCAGCAAGGAACTCGGCGTGCAGTTCGATTTCGGCAAGGTGGGCGGCGGCATCACGCTGTTCCACAACAAGATCAAGGACATGATCGACATCACCAACCGCACCAATATTGTGGCGCTGGCACCGAGCTTCGCCAATTTCGTTGGTTTCCTGCCCGATGGCCGGCCGATCTTCGCTTATGAGAACATCAACAGTGTGACGACCAAGGGTGTGGAAACCAGCTTCCGCGCGGAGCTGTCGCCACAGTGGGCGGTGCGCGCCAATTACACCTATACCGATGCCAAGAACACCAGCGGTGCGCGTGATCTTCCGCTGGCGTATCGGCCACGCCACGCCGCCAATCTGGGGGCGGACTGGACGCCGAACGATCAATGGTCGGTCAACGCCACTGCGCGGTATTCAGGGAGCCAATACATCAGTGTCTCCAATAATCTGAAGAAGTCCGCCTACGGTGTGGTGGATCTCAGTGCGGCCTACCGAATCAACAAGATGTTCACTGTACGCGCCGGCGTCCTGAACCTCGGCGACGAGGGCGAGAACCGCGACGTCTCCACCGACTTCAACGAAGAAGGCCGGCGCTACTTCGTGTCGCTGGCGGCGGATTTCTGATCCTCCTCCGCATATCGGGCGAACTCGCCAACCCCGCCCCGGTCGACAGCAGGCCGGGGCGGTGCCGTTCATGGAGGAGACCAGCGATGAGGCGAGAGCCCGCATCGCATACCGTGATCGCATGCACCGGCCGGGGCAGGGAGGGCGGAGAACCGGGAAAAGGGACGGCGTCATTGCCCGGTCCCGGCGCTCCGGGCACAATGGCGGAATTCCTATTCTTCTAAGCCGGAAGATAGAGATGCACGCACACTCCGTACTTCCGGACCCCCGACAGCTGGAGACTTGCCAGACCAATTCTGGCGATGCTTGTTTGTTGTTTGATCACGGGAGATACCGATGAAAATGAAGGTGAAGGGAATTGTTGCTGCCGCCATCCTCTCCGCTGCCGCTGTGCCGGCGTGGGCCGCGACGTGCGAAGCCACGGTGGAAGGCAACGACGCCATGCAGTTCAACGTCAAGGAAATCACCGTAGACAAGAGCTGCAAGAAGTTCACCGTGCACCTGAAGCACACCGGCAAGCTCGCCAAGGCGGCGATGGGCCACAACCTCGTCGTCGCCAAGACTGCCGACCTGCAGGGCATCGCCACCGATGGTGCTGCTGCTGGCCCGGCCAAGGACTACGTGAAGGATGGCGACGCCCGCGTCGTTGCCCACACCAAGCTGATCGGCGGCGGCGAAAGCGACTCCGTCAGCTTCGACGTGTCCGCGCTGAAGGCTGGTGAGTCCTACAGCTACTTCTGCTCCTTCCCCGGCCACTGGGCCATCATGAAGGGCGCGATCAAGTTCTGATCGTTTCCGGGCACGGCCGGCACCGGCCGTGCCCACCACGTATCCGATGTGCGACAAAAGACATATGGATGCGGCGCAGTTCCGACTCTGCTGTATGCTCGCTGCTTGAGCGCTGCGCGAGTCGCAGACGCTCACGTCCCGTTTCCTTCCGGAGGTGTGTGAATGCGCTTCAAGCGTCTTGCGATCGCGGCGGCTACCTGTCTGACCAGCCTGTGCGGCGCGCTGGGAATGGTCGCGACGGCTCATGCCGAATCGCCCATCAAGATCGGCCAATCGGTGGTTTTGAGCGGTCCGCAGGCGGCAAACGGCCTGCTCTACTCCCAGGGCATCAAGGTCCATCTGGACGCGATCAATGCCGCTGGCGGCGTGGGCGGGCGCAAGATCGAACTGATCAGCCTGGACGACGGCTACGATCCGGCGCGATGCAAGGCGAATACCAAGCAGCTGCTTGAGCAGGACAAGGTCGTCGCTCTCTTTGGTTATACCGGCTCGCCTGCCATCATGGCCTGCGCACCGATGGCGGATGCGGCCAAGGTGCCGATGATTTCGCCGGTGAGCGGAACGCCAGAGCTGCAGGACCACGCCGGCCGCTACCTCTTCTTCACCCGCGCCAGCTTCCGCGACGAACTGCGCGCGATGATCGATTACCTCAGCACCATAGGCGTCACCACCTACGGCGTGACGCTGCAGGACGACTCCTTCGGCCACTCGGCGCTCAAGATCGTCGAGGAGCTGCTGGCCGAGCGCAAACTGCCGCCGCCCGTCTCCGCGCCGGTGGCGCAACAGACCTACGAAGCCGGTGCCAGCGCCGCGGCCATTTCCAAGGCGGCGCCGCAGGCGGTGATCCTCGCCACCGGCGGCAAGGCCTCGGTCAATTTCATCCGCGACTACCTCAAGACCGGCAAGCGCGCCCAGTTCCTCGGCCTCTCGGTGGTCAGCAGCAACCAGCTGGTGCAGGAGCTCGGCAAGGAAGCCGACGGCATCATCGTGACCCAGGTCGTGCCCTCGCCCTGGGCCAAGAAGACGCAGATCGTGCGCGACTTCTACCGTGAGCTTGGTGACCGCAAGGACGTGGAGATCAACTACTTCACCCTGGAAGGCTACATCGCTGCCCGAGTGCTGGTGGAAGCGGTACGCCGCGCCGGGCCGGAGGTGACGTCCGAGCGCCTGGTGCAGGCGATGGAAAGCATGCGCAAGCTGAATCTGGGCGGCTACGAGGTGAACTTCGGACCTGGCGTGCGCGCCGGCTCCAGCTACGTGGATCTGTCCATGGTGCGCTCCGACGGCCGCTACGTGCAGTAGTCGCCAGCACCGCAGAAACGCCACTGACGAGGGGCGGCTTCCCGGAAGGGAGCCGCCCCTCGCTGTTTCGTGTGCTTGCATCCATGCGCTGGATTGAAGCGGATAATCCCGGCTGCATTGCCGTTCGGCATGCCCGATGCGATATGAATCCAATCCCAGGAGGAAGACCATGCAAGCTGCCACCCCGTTGCGTCCCTTCGTCCGGCGCAGTCTGCTTGCCGCGCTGTTTGCCGGCTTGATGCCTGCGGCCGCACTGGCCCAGTTCTCGCTGCCGCCCTTGCCCTACGCCCCGAGCGCGTTGGAGCCGCATGTGGACACCGCGACCATGGAAATCCACCACGGCCGTCACCACAAGGCCTATGTCGACAACCTGAATGCGCAGGCCAAGAACATCCCGGAGCTGGCCGGCATGTCGCTGGAAGCCATCCAGGGCCAGATTTCCAAGTACCCGGCTGCGGTGCGCAACAACGGCGGCGGCCATTACAACCATGACTTCTTCTGGACCATCATGGCGCCGGCCGATCAGGTGGGTAAGCCGAGTGCCGCACTGGATGCCGCCATCGTGCGCGACTTCGGTTCCGTGGACGAGATGAAGAAGCGCTTCAACGAAGCCGCGCTGACCCGCTTCGGTTCCGGCTGGGCCTGGCTGGTGGTGACGCCGGAGAAGAAGCTGGCGATCACTTCCACGCCCAATCAGGACAACCCGCTGATGGACCTGCCGGAGATCCAGCGCGGCACGCCGGTGCTGGGCCTGGACGTGTGGGAGCACGCCTACTACCTCAAGTACCAGAACAAGCGGGCGGACTACGCCACCAACTGGTGGAACGTGGTGAACTGGAAGGAAGTGAGCCGCCGCTACGATGCGGCGCTGAAGTAACAAAACAAGCAACAAGCGAAGCGCGCTGTCGCCGGTGGAGATGCCCCGGCGGCAGCGCGTTTTTGTTTGTCCCGGTCGCCGGGCTCCGGCTGCGATCCTTGTTCCCTGGGCCTGCTGTGCGTCCAAACCAGTGCGTGCCCGTGCCGGATGCGCGGCCGCTGGCAAGGCCGAAGAAAACACCAGAGGAGCACTTTGCGTTCCATGCGGCTGGGCTCCTCATGTCGCGCCGGATTGTGGCAAAGCCGCCAGTCCGACCGCGGCTTACAAGCAAGTCCCTGATTCCATTGCGTGGCACCCGCTTTGCTTGTCCCTCGCATCGCAACGAGGTGTACATGGAACATCGACTGGACTGGTCATCCTATGAAACCGCCGGCCAGGGCGACGCCTATGCCGGCATTCCGGCGACCGGCGGCGACTTCGCCAAGGCGGTGGCGGTCTGCATCAACGACCGCGCCTGCCAGACCAAACCCAAGGGCGTCATGTGCCCCAGCTTCCGCGCCACCGACGATCCGGTGCATTCGCCCGGCGGCCGCGTCAAGGTGCTGAAGGATGCGCTGAACGGCGAACTGGGGGAACGGCCTTTTGTTCATCCCGCCGTGCTGGACGCGCTGGAACTCTGTGTCGGCTGCAAGGGCTGCAAGCGCGAGTGCGCCAACCAGGTGGACATGGCTGCGATCAAGATCGAGGTGCTGGCCCAGCGCAATGCGATCACCGGTGTGCCGCGCCGCGACCGCCTGTTCGGCACCCTGCCGCGCCTGCTGGCGGAGTTGCCCTGGCTGGCCCGGCTGGTGCGCTGGCGCAACCGCTCGCCCTGGCTGGCGAAGCTGGGCGAGCGCTGGCTGGGCGTGGCTGCGGAACGCCGCATGCCGGAGCCGGCGGCACGCGCCTATGCGGCGCCTGCGGCCAGGCTGGAAGCCGCGTCGCCGCTGTACCCGGCAGCGGACGAGCGTGCGGTGATCCTGTTCGTCGACACCTTCGCCCGCCACTTCGAGCCCGAGGTGGCCGAGGCCGCGCATGCGGTGCTCACCGCCGCTGGCTACCGCGTCGAGGTGCTGGCGCCGGCGGCCGATGATGCCGAGGGCGGGCGGCCGCTGTGCTGCGGCCGTACCCTGCTGTCGCTGGGGCAGGTGGAAGCGGCGCGCACCGAGGCCCGCCGCATGCAGGCAGCGCTGCGGCCGGCGCTGGCGCGGGGGCTGCCCATCGTCGGCCTGGAGCCGTCCTGCATCCTGTCGCTGCGTGACGATCACCTGAAGCTCGGCCTCGGGCCGGAGGCGGAAACGCTGGCGAAGCAGGTCTACCTGTTCGAGGAGTTCATCGCCCGCGAACACGACCGCAAGCGGATGACGCTGGCGCTGAGGCCTCTGCCCGCCGGCACCACGCTGGTCCACGGCCACTGCCACCAGAAGGCGGTGGGGGCGATGAAGTCGCTGCGCAAGGTGCTGCGCCTGATCCCGGAATTCCAGTTCGAGTTCGTCGAGGCCAGCTGCTGCGGCATGGCCGGCAACTTCGGCCTGGAGGCGGAGCACGCCGCGCTCTCCCGCCGCATGGCCGAGCTGGACCTGCTGCCGGCCTTGCGTGCCGCGCCGGAAGCGCCCATTCTCGCAAACGGGTTTTCCTGTAGACACCAGATCCGCGAGGGCGTGGCGCGGGAGCCGGTGCATGTCGCCGTGCTGCTACGCCAGGCGCTTGCCTGACATCCAGGGAGCAAGCTTGACCGACGATATTCCAGACTCATCGACGCTGGGCGCCGCGCTGTGGCGCGCCGGCCTGCTGGGCAATCTGCACGACGCCGCGGTTGCCATCGGCCTGTGCATCGAAGGCTGGGAGCCGCAGACCTTCTTCGCCTCCCACATGGCGCGGCGCAAGGCCATGCAGTGCTTGCGCACGGTGGTGGCGAGCGCCATCGACCTGCCGGCGGACGTGAAGAACTCCATGCCGCGCATCGACTGGGAAGCCATCGAAGCCCTCAAGCCTCACTTGCGCATCCGCCGCGAGGACGATCGCGAGCAGGTGTGGGAAGCCTTGCAAAGCCAGGTGCCCGCCATGCTCAGGGAACTCATCCGCTACCGCCGGCAACTGCCGCAGCTGTTCGCTTTCGACGCCTGAGCCTCTAATGGACTCAGGCGGCAGGGTTGGGGACGAGGCTTCCAGGGAGGCCTTGGGCAGCTGAAGGCGGCGGAACGGTGTTCAATGGCCGGTAGTCTGCAGACCGTTAATCCACTCGCAATTGAAGGCAGGAGACGCCATTCGGGCTGAATCCTTCGGCAGGCAAGGGCGGCTTGTGGAAGCTCCTTCCCTGCAAGGCCCTGCGCTCCCGTCATGGGCAGGCGGCTGTCACGCCAACGGCCTCTTCCGTTCAGGGCCGGTATTGACCCGCAGCAGCAATAGTGGATTTCGACGAGTTCGGTCCGAACGGCGATGGCGGCCATGTCAATGATCGCTGCCCCCTGGTCCAATTTTCCTGCTGTCCGCGCGCTTCCAAACGCCGGTCGCTTGTCGCGAGCCCGGTGGCCGCGGTACTGGCAATCCCTTTCACGATGCAGCGCGCTGCCTGCCTTCAGGGGCTTGCTTTCTTCCTCCCTAGTTCACAACATACGCAAGGCGATCTGCTTTCAAGTGCTTGATTAAGCGAATTAAAGCGAATCGGGTCGCCTCATTTTGCGAATTTTGTGAACGGTGTTGCGTATGAACAGTGGTGCGAGAAAGACCTTCATGGGCGTGCGTCTGCGCCGGCTGCGGGAAGAGCGCGGGCTGACGCAGGTGGCGCTGGCGCGGCTGCTGGAGATCTCGCCCAGCTATCTCAACCAGATCGAGCAGAACCAGCGCCCGCTGACGGTGCCGGTGCTGCTGCGCATCAGCGCGGCGCTGGGCGTGGACGTGCAGCGCTTCTCCGACGACGACGAGGCTCGCTTGGTGGCCGATCTGCGCGAGACCCTGGGCGGCATGGCCGAGCCGGTGGCGCTGGCGGAGGTGCGCGAGCTGGCGGCCAACATGCCGGCGGTGGCGCGGGCGCTGCTGGCGCTGGACCGGCGTGGGCGCGAAGCGGAGGAGCGGGCGGATGCGCTCGCTGCCCGCCTGGGCGAGGACAGGGGTGCCGCACCCTTCGCCGCGCCCATGCCCTACGAGGAGGTGCGGGACTTCTTCTATGCCCGCCACAACCATGTGGCCGAACTGGACGATCTGGCGGAGCGGCTGTTCGAGGCCTGGATGCTGCAGCCGGGGCGGACCGCCGACGGCCTGGCGGCGCGGCTGGCGCAGGTGCATGGCGTGCGGGTGGTGCGCGACGAGCCGGACGGCGCGGGCAGCGGTGGCATGGAGGGGCGAGAGGATGAGGGGGCGCCGCTGCGCGCTTTCGATCCGGCGGCCCGGGTGCTGCGCCTGTCGCCGCTGCTGGAGCCCGGCCAGCAGGCCTTCCAGCTCGCCACCCAGCTGGCCTTTCTCGAAGCCGGCGAGCAGATAGACCGCCTCGCCGCCGGTGCCGGCTTCCGCAGCGAGCAGGCCGGGGCGCTGGCCCGCATCGGCCTGGCCAATTACTTCGCTGGCGCGCTGGTGCTGCCCTACCGGCGCTTCCTGGAGGCGGCGGAGAACCTGCGCTATGACATCGACCGGCTGGGCCGCCGCTTCGGCGTCGGCTTCGAGACTGTCTGCCACCGCCTGTCCACGCTGCAGCGGCCGGAGGCGCGCGGCGTGCCTTTCTTCTTCGTGCGGGTGGATCGCGCCGGCAACATCTCCAAGCGCCAGTCCGCCACCGATTTCCACTTCTCCCGCGTCGGCGGCACCTGTCCGCTGTGGAATGTGTACGAGGCCTTCGCCCAGCCCGGCCGCATCCTGACCCAGCTCGCCAGCATGCCGGACGGCCGCACCTATCTGTGGATCGCCCGCAGTGTCACCCACGGCCGCGGCGGCTACGGCGAGCCGGAGAAGCGCTTCGCCATCGGCCTGGGCTGCGATCTGCACCACGCCGCCCGCCTGGTCTACGCCAAGGGCCTGAAGCTGGATGACCCGGAGGCGCCGACGCCGATAGGCGCGGGCTGCAAGGTCTGCGACCGCCCGGCCTGTCCCCAGCGCGCCTTCCCGCCGGTGGGCGTGGCGACCGCCGCGGACGAGAACCGCAGCCGCTTCGAGCCCTATGCGGCGGCGTGAGGGGGCGGGAGAAAAGCCCCCTCCGCCTGAACCGCAGCCCCGGCCCACCAGGCTGTTTCAACCCCCGCTGCGCGCCCGCAGCGCCTTCGCCGCCTCCACCATGTTCCGCAGCGCGGCCTTGGTTTCCGGCCAGGCGCGGGTCTTGAGGCCGCAGTCAGGATTCACCCACAGGTTCTGCGCCGGGATCACCGCTGCCGCCTTCTCCAGCAGGCGCTCCATCTCGGCCGTGGCCGGCACCCGCGGCGAGTGGATGTCGTACACCCCGGGGCCGATCTCGTTCGGGTAGCGGAAATCGCCGAAGCCGGCCAGCAGCTCCATGTCGGAGCGGCTGGTTTCGATGGTGATCACGTCGGCGTCCATCGCCGCGATCTCCGGCAGGATGTCGTTGAACTCCGAGTAGCACATGTGGGTGTGGATCTGCGTCTCGTCCGCCACCGGCGAGGCGGCGATGCGGAAGGCGCGGATGGCCCAGGCGAGGTAGGCGCGCCAGTCGCCGCGGCGCAGCGGCAGGCCCTCGCGTATCGCCGGCTCGTCGATCTGGATGATGGCGATGCCGGCGCGCTCCAGGTCGGCGACTTCGTCGCGTATCGCCAGCGCGATCTGCAGCGCGGTGTCGGCGCGCGGCTGGTCGTCGCGCACGAAGGACCACTGCAGGATGGTGATCGGCCCGGTGAGCATGCCCTTCATCGGCCTGGCGGTGAGGCGCTGGGCGTAGGTGGTCCACTCCACCGTCATCGGCTGCGGGCGGGAGACGTCGCCGTAGATCAGCGGCGGCTTCACGCAGCGGGAACCGTAGGACTGCACCCAGCCGTTGGCGGTGAAGGCGAAGCCGGCGAGCTGCTCGCCGAAGTACTCCACCATGTCGTTGCGCTCGGCCTCGCCATGCACCAGCACGTCCAGCCCCAGCGCCTCCTGGCGCTCTACCGCGTGGGCGATCTCCTGCGCCATCCGCTCGCGGTAGCTGGCGCTGTCCAGCTCGCCGCGCTTGAAGGCGGCGCGGGCGGCACGGATCTCCGCCGTCTGCGGGAAGGAGCCTATGGTGGTGGTGGGGAAGGCGGGCAGGCGCAGGCGTTCGCGCTGGCGCGCCTGGCGCGCCGGGAAGGCGGAGCGGCGGCGGTCGGCGTCGGCCGGCAGCGCGGCCAGGCGGGCGGCCACCGCCGGGTCGGCCACGCGCGGGCTGGCGCGGCGGGCGGCGAGGGCGCGGCGGCTGGCGGCGAGGTGCTCGGCCACGGTGTCCTCGCCGTCGTTGAATACCCGCTTGAGGATGTCGATCTCCGCCAGCTTCTCGGTGGCGAAGGCGAGCCAGCCACGCAGCTCGTCGTCCAGCGGCGCCCGCGGCCCGGCCTCGGCGGCCAGGCTCACCGGCACATGCAGCAGCGAGCATGAGGGCGCCAGCCACAGCCGGCCGCCGCGCCGCTCGGCCAGCGGCAGCAGGCGGGCCAGCGCGCGATCGAGGTCGGTGCGCCAGACGTTGCGGCCATCGACGATGCCCACCGACAGCTCCTTGTGCGCCGGCAGCCAGTCGGCCAGCGCGGCCAGCTCGTCAGGCGCGCGCACCGCGTCCACATGCAGTGCCGCCACCGGCAGGCGGCAGGCGAGGTTGAGGTTGTCCGCCAGCGGTGAGAAGTAGGTGGCCAGCATCAGCCGTGCGCCGGCGGCGGCCAGCGCGATGTAGGCCGGCTCGAAGGCGGCGCGCCAGGCGGCTGGCAGGTCCAGGCCGAGGATGGGCTCGTCGATCTGCACCCATTCCGCGCCGGCCGCCTTCAGCCGCGACAGCAGCTGGCCATAGACCGGCAGCAGGCGGTCCAGTAGCGCGAGGCGGTCGAAGTCCGCCTTCTCCTTGCCCAGCCACAGGAAGGACAGCGGCCCCAGCACCACCGCCTTCACCGCATGGCCGAGGGCGCGCGCCTCCGCCACCTCGTCGAACAGCCGGCTGGAGGCGAGGGAGAAGGCGGTGTCCGGCAGGAATTCCGGCACCAGGTAGTGGTAGTTGGTATCGAACCACTTGGTCATCTCCAGCGCCGGGCTGCCGCCGTGGGCGTGCCCGGCGTTCGCGCAGCCGCAGCCCCCGGCGCTCTCGGCGGCCACGCCGCGGGCCAGCGTGAAGTAGCGCGCCAGTTCGCCCTCGCTGCCGTCGAAGCCGAAGCGCGCCGGCTCGCAGCCCAGCAGCTGGATGTGGTTGGCGACGTGGTCGTAGTAGGCGAAGTCGCCCACGGTGACGAAATCCAGCCCGGCGTCGCGCTGCAGCGCCCAGTGGCGCTGGCGCAGTTCGCGGCCGACGGCTTCCAGCGCGGCGGCGTCGATCTCGCCGCGCCAGTGGCGTTCCAGCGCGAACTTGAGCTCGCGCTGCGCGCCGATGCGGGGAAAACCCAGGGTGTGGCTGAGGATCACGGTTCTGCTCCGGAGATGAATTTCGAGGCTGGGCATGATTCCCTGATGGCGTCCATCATTCAAACGAAAGTTTTTCTGTGTTTGAATTAGAGGTTCTAATGTTCTTTCGCCTCCCGCCATGAGCGCCTCCATCCTCGAACTGCGCCACCTCCGCACCCTGGCCGCGCTGCGCGCCGCCGGCAGCCTGACCCGCGCCGCCGATCTGCTGTGCCTGACGCAGTCGGCGCTGTCGCAGCAGATCCGCCTGCTGGAGGAGCGCTACGGCGGGCCGCTGTTCGAACGCAAGTCCATGCCGCTGGTGTTCACCGCGCTGGGCGGGCGCCTGCTGCAGCTGGCGGACGCGGTGCTGCCGCAGGTGGACGAGGCGGAGCGCGACATCGTGCGGCTGGCTTCCGGCGTGGCCGGCGAGCTGCGCATCGCGGTGGAGTGCCACACCTGTTTCGATTGGCTGATGCCGGCGATGGACGCCTTCCGCAGCCGCTGGCCGGAGGTAGAGCTGGACATCGTTTCCGGTTTCCATCCCGACCCGGTCGGCCTGCTGCACCAGAACCGCGCCGACCTGGCGGTGGTGTCCGAGCCGGAGGCCGACACCGGAGTGATCTGCCATCCGCTGTTCAGCTTCGAGATCGTCGCCTTGCTCGCCAACGGCCATGCGCTGAACGCGCGGCCCTTCCTGGTGGCGGAGGATTTCGCCGCCGAGACGCTGATCACCTACCCGGTGGCGGACGAGATGCTGGATCTGGTGCGCCAGGTGCTGGCGCCCGCCGGCGTCCGCCCAGCGCGGCGCACCACCGAGCTCACGGTGGCGATGCTGCAGCTGGTGGCCAGCGGCCGTGGCGTGGCGGCGCTGCCGGAATGGGCGCTGCGGCCCTATCTGGAGCGTGGCTACGTCAGTGCCCGCCGCATCGGCGCCGAAGGCCTCACCGGCCGCCTGTATGCCGCCACCACGGCGGAGAAGGCGCTGCGGCCCTATGTGGCCGACTTCGTGCGGGTGATGCGGGAGCGCAGCTTCGCCGACCTGCCGGGGATTGCGCTGCTGTAGGCGCGGGAGGGGGCAGGTTGCCGGGTTATGTCTTTGGTATTATGTTAAATGGATTGGTGGCGGAGGCTTGGTGACCGCATGAACCCGTCCGCACGCAGCGGCCCGCGGCCCTGCCTTCACTGCTGCTGCTGGTAACCCTGCCACAGCGCCGCCGCGATCTTCTTCGCGAACTCGTCCGCGCGTTGCCGCAGCGCCGCGTTCTCCAGCTCGGCGGTGGTGGCGTGGAACAGGTCCAGCCACTGCATGAACAGCGCCGGCTCCAGGTCTGGCAGCGCGGCGTGGGCGCGCATCGGCGAGCCGTGGAAGCGGCCGGTGCCGCGCAGCATGCCGGACCAGAAATCCACCAGCTTGGCGAGGTGGGCCGGCCAGTCGCTCACATGCGCTTCGAAGATGGGGCCGAGCAGGGCGTCTGCCCGCACCCGGCCGTAGAAGCGGTGGACCAGGGTGGCGATTTCTTCTTCGGTGCAGAGATCCGGATTGACCATGGCGCGGCGGTGGAAAACGGGGCCGTCAGCATACCGCTTGCCGCCGCGCCGGGGGCGCCAGGGTTCCACGCTATGCGGAACGGCGTATAGAATGCCCGGCGCTTTTCCTGCCCGCAGGGGCGGAAAAGCCATGAATTCTCCTTCGAAGGTGCCCCGGCCGCCGCCCACTGGCGGCCGGGGTTAAACGGGAAACAGGTGCGTCTGCGCCGCCTCGCGCGGCCGACCAGGCCTGTGCTGCCCCCGCAACGGTAAGCGGATAGGGCGGCTTCACGCCGGCATCGCCATGATGCCGGCAGCCACTGCGCCACGAGCGCGGGAAGGCGAAGCCGCCTGCCGTCGGATCGAACCCGACGGCACTCCGCAAGCCCGGATACCGGCCTTCGATAGACCTTGGACGCCGCGGGAGTGCGTTGTCCGGGCGGTTCCCGCGGGCTCCGGCGCGCGGCTGCCGGTCCGGCCTCGTTCGCCCCGCGTTTTTTCGCCATCCGGCCGGCGGGGACGCCCGGCCGCTTGCAGGGACCGTATCGACATGGCCACTTCCATCCGCCCGCGCCTTTCCCGCGTGGCGCGCTCGCTTGTTTCTCCCTCTCAAGCTTTCTCTCCAGCCCACGGCCTTGCCGCCGGCTTCATGCTGGCACTGTGCGGCGCCGCCTTCGCCGACACCGGCAAGGAAACCGTGCTGCCCGAGGTCACCGCCACCGCCAGCGGCGAAACCGCCAGCCTCGGCCTGGAACTGCCGGCCAGTACCGGCAGCCGCCTGCGCCTCACGCCGCTGGAAACCCCCGCCAGCGTGGACGTGCTGGAGGGCGAGACGATACGCGCCCGCGGCGACGCCACGCTGATCGAAGCCGCTGCCCGCGCGCCCGGCATCACCCAGAGCGGCACCTCCGGTGGCGGCGCGCTCGCCGCCCGCGGCTTTGCCGGCAACACCTCGGTGATGCGGCTCTACGACGGCACCCGCATGTATGTTTCCGGCGGCACGGTGAGCTTCCCCTTCGACCCCTGGATGGCGGAGCGCATGGAAGTGCTGCGCGGCCCGGCCTCGGTGCTGTACGGCGAAGGCGCCATCGGCGGCGCCATCAACACCGTGCCGAAGAAGCCCACGCGCGGCGCCATCGTCAACGAGGCCCGCGTCGCCTACGGCTCGGACGACACCTGGCGCACCGCTTTCGGCAGTGGCGGCGCGGTGGACGAGCACTGGTCCTACCGCTTCGACGTCAGCCGCAACCACAGCGACGGCTATGTGGATCGCGGCGATTCCGATTCCCTCGTCGTGGCCGCCGCGCTGCGGCTGGACGTGTCGCCCGCCTTCAACCTCACCCTGTCGCACGACTACGGCAAGCTGGAGCCGATGCGCTACTTCGGCGTGCCGCTGATAGACGGCGACCTCGACAGCCGCCTGCGAGACACCAACTACAACGTCGCCGATTCCAAGCTGCGCTTCCGCGACAACTGGACCCGCCTGGACCTCGAATGGAAGCCGGCGGACGACGTGGTGGTGCGCAACCAGACCTACCGCCTGCACAGCCGCCGCGACTGGCGCAACGCCGAGGGCTACCGCTACAACACCAACGGAACCATCACCCGCAGCAGCTTCCTGCTCATCGGCTACAGCCTGGAGCAGGTCGGCAACCGGCTGGACAGCACCTGGAACGGCCGGCTCTTCGGCCTGGACAACCAGCTGGTGCTGGGCTTCGATGTAAACCGCCTGCGCTACTACCGCGACCGCAACAACGGCGCCGCCGCGCAGACGCTGGATGCCTTCGCCTTCAACCCCGGCAACTTCCCGGGCACGATGACCAACAGCGAGCTGTTCAAGACCCGCACCGACACCCTGTCGGTGTTCATGGAAGACAAGCTGCAGCTCAGCCAGCGCTGGTCCCTGGTCGGCGGCCTGCGCTGGGATCGCATCGAGGTCGATCGCGAAGGCATACGCAACGCCTCCAGCGCGGACTTCGACAAGACCTTCACCCACACCAGCGGCCGCATCGGCGCGGTGTTCGCCGCCACCCCGACGCTGTCCTTCTACGGCCAGTACGCCACCGCCGCCGACCCGCTCACCGGCGTGGTCAACACCACCGCCCAGCAAAGCCAGTTCGACATGTCCACCGGCGAGCAGGCCGAGCTGGGCGTGAAGCAGCGCTTCGACGGCGGCCGTGGCGAATGGACCTTCGCCGGCTACTGGATCCGCAAGGAGAAGCTGCTGATCCGGGATGCGAACGATCCCAACGTCTACCAGCAGGTCGGCGCCCAGTCCTCGCGCGGCGTCGAACTGGCGCTGGCCTACGCCTTCACCCCGGCGCTGAAGCTGGATGCCAACGGCACCGTGCTCAACGCCCGCTACGACGACTTCAACGAAGTGGTCGGCGGCGTGGTGGTGTCGCGCAGCGGCCGCACGCCCTCCGGCGTGCCGGAGCGGGCGGCCAACCTGTGGCTGAGCTGGGATTTCCTGCCGCAGTGGAATGCCGGCCTGGGCGCCCGCTACGTCGGCACCCGCTATGTGGACAACGCCAACAGCGCCAAGGTGGACGCCTACACCGTGGTGGACGCCACCCTGTCCTGGCAGCTGCGCCGCGACCTCCGCCTCAGCCTGTTCGGCTACAACCTGTTCGACCTCGATTACGCCCAGACCACCTACAACGGCAACAGCCAGTGGGTGCTCGGCCGCCCGCGCAGCGTCGAAGTGGCGGCGAACTTCAGCTTCTGAGCGGAAGGGAGATGAGGCGGGCGAGGGGCGTGGGGACGGGCTGCGGCGCTTGCCGGTTTGCGGCTGGCCGGGCCTGGCGCGTTGCCGCGCGTCCGCTCGACGAAGGCGTGGCTGCCGTGCTGCGTTGGCGCGATGGGCGGGATGCCGATGGGGGGATACCGCCCTGGCGGTCGCATCGGCGCGAGTCGAGGAAGGTCCATCCAGTGCGGAGCCTCACCGCGTCACCACTGGCCAAGCGTCATGGCTGAATTCCGCGCCCTCCGCCTCTGGCCGCGGCTGCGCCGCTGGCTCTACCTCGTCCACCGCTGGCTGGGTATAGGCGGCTGCCTGCTGTTCGTGCTCTGGTTCATCACCGGGCTGGTGATGATGTACGTGCGCTTCCCGGCGCTGAGCGAGGCCGAGCGCCTGGCCGGCCTGCCGCCGCTGCAGCTGGAGGCGCCGCTGCTGGGGCCGGACGAAGCCTGGCGCGCGGCCGGGCTGGCGGCCTTCCCGGTCGCCCGCCTGCGGCTGGAGATGCTGGCCACCGCCGACGGTGGCGCCGAGCCGGTGTGGCGCACCATCGATGGCGGCCGGCCTGTCACCCTGTCGGCGCGGGATGGCAGCTTCATCCAGGCAGTGGACGTCGCCCGCGCCACCGCCATCGCACGCCGTTTCGCTGGCGGCGCCGAGGTCCGCTACCTGGAGACCCGCGAGCGCGACCAATGGACCATGCCGAACGCCAACGCCTTCGAGGCGCTGCGGCCGCTGCACCGCTTCGCGGTGGCGGACGGCGCCGGCACCGAGCTCTACATCTCGGCGGTGAACGGCGAGGTGGTGCGCGACACCGATCGCCACGAGCGCGGCTGGACCTGGCTGGGCACCATTCCCCACTACTACACCTTCGCCGTGCTGCGGGAGCAGCACACCGCCTGGCGGCAGACAGTGTTGTGGACCTCCGGCCTGGGCATGGTCGCCGCGCTCAGCGGCATCACCATCGGCCTGCTGCGGCTACGGCTGCGGCGGCGCTACCGCAATGGCGCGATGACGCCGCATCACGGCTGGATGGCCTGGCACCACCTCGCCGGGCTGGCCGGCGGGCTGTTCGTGTTCACCTGGGTCGCCAGCGGCTGGGTGTCCATGAACCCCGGCGGCTGGCTGGCGCGCAAGGCCTTCCCGCCGGCGGCGCTGCAGGCCTACGTGGGCGAGCGCGGCGAATTCCCCTGGTCGGCGGATTTGCCGCGGCGCTTGCAGAGGGAGGCGGGCGGCGGCCTGCGCGAGATCGAAGCCTGGTGGTTCGACGGCCAGCCCATGCTGCTGCTGGCGGATGGCGCCGGCCAGCGGCGCGGCGTGCTGGCGCTGGATGGTGCGGCTCCGGTGCCGGGCGAGGAGGCCATCGCCGCCGCCGCCCGCCGTCTGCTGCCCGGCGCCGGCATCGCCCGCATGCGGCAGCTCACTGAAGAAGACCGCTACTGGTATGGCCGCCGCCAGCCGGTGGTGCTGCCGGTGTGGCGGGTGGAGATGGACGATGCCGCCGCCACCTGGCTGCACATCGACCCGGCCAACGGCCGTCTGCTCGCCAGCAGCGACAGCGACGCCCGGCTGCGGCGCTGGCTGTTCAACGCCGCCCACAGCTTCGACTTCCCCTGGCTGCTCACGCGCCGCCCGGCCTGGGACGGTGTGATGTGGCTGCTATCGGCACTCGGCCTCGTCGTGTCGGCGAGCGGCGTCGTCGCCGGCTGGCGCCACCTGCGCCGGCGCGCGGCGCGGCGCTGACTGCGGCTCCGGCGGCAGCGCCTGCTCTTGCGCGGGCGGGCCATCGGGCGCGGGTTCCGCTTCCAGCATCACTTCCCGGCTGCGTTGCAGTTCCACGCTGTGCAGCCACTCCCGCCAGATCGCCACCAGCAGCGCCATCAGCACCGGGCCGACGAAGAGGCCGACGATGCCCATGGTCTTGACCCCGCCGACCAGGCCGAAGAAGGTCGGCAGGAAGGGCAGCTTCACCGGCCCGCCGACCAGGCGCGGCCGCAGCGTCTTGTCCACGATGAACAGCTCCACTGTGCCCCACACGAACAGCCCCAGCCCGGCCGCCAGCTTGTCCGCGCCCACCAGGTAGATGGACACCAGCGTGAAGGCCAGCGGCGCGCCGCCGGGAATCAGCGCCATGAAGGCGGTGACCACGCCCAGCAGCACCGGCGAGGGCACGCCGGCGATCCAGTAGGCGATGCCCAGCACCACGCCCTCGCCCAGCGCGATCAGCCCCATGCCGGTCACCGTCGCGCTCACCGTCGCCGGCACCACGCGGGAGAAGCGGTTCCAGCGCAGCGGCAGGATGCGCTCGCCGACGATGTCCAGCTGGCCGGCGATGCGCACGCCGTCCTTGTAGACGAAGAACAGGGTGATCAGCATGAACAGCACCGTCAGCCCCAGGTTCACCAGGTTGCCGGTGGCCGCCAGCGCAGTGCGGTAGATGTTGCCCAGGTGCTCGCCGCTCAGCAGCTGCACCCACTCGCCCAGCGCATGCGGCTCGCCCAGGTATTCCTGCCAGTAGTCGGCCAGCCGCTCGCCGACGATGGGCAGCGAGCTGATCCAGCCCGGCACCGGCGCGCCCACCCGGTTGGCCTGCAACAGCCAGGCGATGAAGGTGCTGGCCTCCTGCAAGGCGTAATGCAGCGCCAGCGATAGCGGTACCACCAGCACCACGATGACCACGATCAGTGCGACGCTGGCCGCCAGCGCGGTATTGCCGCCGCACAGCCGCACCAGCCGGCGGTACAGCGGCCAGCTGGCGAAGCTGATGATGAGGGCGGCCAGCACCGGCACCACGAAGCCGCTGAAGAAATACACGCCGGCGGCGAGGATGAGGACGAGAAGACCACGGGCGATGAGCGGAGCTTGCAGGACAGGCGGCATAGAAAAGGCGCAAAGAGTCTCGGAGCGTGGCGTCTGGGCCGGGATTGCCACCGGAGCGGACAGGCAGACCGCAATATACCGGGCCGGCAACAATACAGGCGTTTTATGCACCAGCCCGGTGCCGGCGCCAGCCGCGGGCTGTCGGCCACTGCCCGGCTGGGGCATGATTGCCCTTTCCAGACACATCCCCGGCCTTACCGTTCCCGCCATGAAGCACGCCCGCACCTCGCCCAAGGATGAGTTCGCCGGCTTCGTCGTCGACCAGATGGCCGCCTTCGCCCCGGTGGAAGCGCGCCGCATGTTCGGCGGCCACGGCATCTTCCGCGACGGCCTGATGTTCGCGCTGATCGTCGATGGCCGGCTCCACTTCAAGACCGACGCCGCCAGCGCCCGGCGCTACGCCGCCCTCGGCCTGCAGCCCTTCCGCTACAGCTCGCGCGGCCGCATGGTGGCGCTGGGCTACCACGAGGCGCCGCTGGAAGTGTTCGACCACCCGGCGCAGATGGCGGAATGGGCCGGCCTGGCCTTCGACGTCGCCCTGCGGGCGGTGGCGGCCAAGCGCCGATGAACACCCTGCGCACGCTGCGCAAGGCGGAGGCCGCCTTCAGCCGCGGCAACGCGGCGCTGGTCGCCGGCGAACTGGCGAGTGCCGAAAAGGCCTACCGCGAAGTGCTGAAGCTGGCGCCCGATCTCGCCGAAGCCCACGCCAACCTCGGCCAGGTGCTGGACCGCGGCGGCCAGCCGCAGGCCGCCGAAGCCAGCTACCGCCAGGCCATCCACCTGGCGCCGGCCAACCCGCGGCCGCACATCAACCTCGGTGTGCTGCTGCTGGCACAGAAGCGCCATGCCGAAGCCGAGGCCGCCTTCACCGCCGCCATCGGCCTGCCGCCGGCGCAGCCGGAAGCCTGGACCAACCTCGGCGTGCTGCACGCCAGCCTGGGCCGGCTGGACGAGGCGGAGCGCTGCCACCGCGCCGCGCTGGCGATGGCGCCGGACTACCGGCCGGCGCGCTTCAACCTCGCCTATGTGCTGCTGCGCCAGGGCCGCTACCAAGAGGGCTGGCCCTGCCTGGAGGCGCGCGACTGGGCGCGGGTGCTGGAAGCCCATCTGCCCATGCCGCGCTGGCAGGGCGAGCCGCTGGCCGGCCGCCGGGTGCTGATCGGCTGCGAAGCCGGCCATGGCGACATGATCCAGTTCTGCCGCTACGCCACGCTGCTCAAGCAGGCCGGCGTCGCCGAGGTGACGGTGCTCTGCCACCCCGGCCTGAAGCGCCTGTTCGGCGGCCTCGCCAGCGTGGACCGGGTGCTGGGGCTGGACGAAGCGGTGCCGGCGGAGGCCGCCGAGGTCTGGATACCGGCGCTCAGCCTACCGCATTGCTGCGGCACACGGCAGGTGGCCGACATTCCGGCGCGGATACCCTATCTGACGGTGGAGGCTGCGCTGCTCACGCAGTGGCAGGCACGATTGGACGAGGCGGTGGGCGGAGAAGACGGTGCGCCGCGGGTCGGCCTGGTGTGGAAGGGCAACCCGCGCTTCGAGAACGATGCCGAGCGCTCGCTGCCCGGCCTCGCCACGCTGGCGCCGCTGGCCGAAGTGGCCGGCGTGCGCTTCGTCAGTCTGCAGAAAGGCGGCGGCGAGGACGAGGCGCTGAAGCCGCCGCCGGGCATGGCGCTGGCCGCGCTCGGCGGCGAGCTGGGCGACTTCGCCGACACCGCCGCGCTGCTGCAGGGGCTGGATCTGGTGATCGCGGTGGATACCGGCGTCGCCCACCTCGCCGGCGCCCTGGGAAAACCCTGCTGGGTCATGCTGCCGGCCTACAAGACCGACTGGCGCTGGCTGGAAGCGCGCGAGGACAGCCCCTGGTACCCCGGCACCATGCGGCTGTTCCGCCAGCGCGAAATGGGGAACTGGGCGCCGGTGGTGGCGCAGCTCGCGAAGGCGCTGCGGGCGTTCGTGATGGAGCGCAGCGGGGCCTGATCCGCTGTGCGGTCTGGCGCGACGAAAGCGCTGGGCTTGAGGCACGAGGCCACCGTGCAGCCACACGCTGGCGGCAGGCGATGACCGCCGCTTTTTCTCCGCCGATGCCCAGTCACTCCATCTCCCGGGAACGCCGTTTGCATAGCCTGGCGCCGCTCCTGCCCCGCTCGCAATTGCCATTGCCGGCTTCTATGGTTCAGTGAGCTGCGGCCGCCTTCTGGCGCCGCACAGCGGAAGGCGGCGCGGCCGTCTTCCTCCCGTGAGCCTGAACGAGGAGGCGTATCCGATGAGTGTGGAAAAAGTGCTCTACCGCGCACATGCGCGTGCCACTGGCGGCCGCGACGGCCGTGCGGTTTCGTCCGACGGCGTGGTGGACGTCAAGCTGAGTACCCCGAAGGAGTTGGGTGGCAGCGGCGGCGAGGGAACCAATCCGGAGCAGCTCTTCGCCGCCGGCTACTCCGCCTGCTTCCTCGGCGCGATGAAGGCTGTCGCCGCCCGCGACAAGATCAAGATGCCCACCGATGCGGCGATAGATGGCAGCGTCGGCATCGGCCCGCTGCCCACCGGCTTCGGCATCGAGGTCGAACTCAAGATTTCGCTGCCGGGCATGGACCGCGCCGAGGCGGAGGCGCTGATCCAGAAGGCGCACATCGTCTGCCCCTATTCCAACGCCACCCGCGGCAACATCGACGTGAACCTGGTGCTGGCCTGAGCGCAATTCCCCCGCATCACCCACGGCCGGCCAGCCTGTGCCGGCCGTTCACCGGCGGTTAAAGGCCGGCGCACCAGAATGACTCCCGTGACATCGACACCGCTTTTTCCAGTCCGGGAGACATCCATCATGAATACCAGGCAGAAACTCCTCGCCGCCGGCGCCCTCATCGGCGGCCTCGCCCTGTTCCAGCCCGCCGTCGGCCAGGCTCAATACACCGGCCCCTCCACCCATCACGCCCCCGCCACCGTGGCCGAAATCCTGAAGAACCCGGTGGACGATCAGGACGTGGTGCTGCGCGGCCACCTGCTGCGCAAGGTCGGCAACGAGAAATACATCTTCTCCGACGGCACCGGCGAGATCCGGGTGGAGATCGAAGCGGAGGATTTCCCGCCGGAGCAGATCGACGACAAGGCCCAGGTCGAGATCCGCGGCGAGGTGGAGAAGGACTTCCTCGAAAGCCCGGAGATCGATGTGGAGGTGTTGCGCAAGCTGCCGTGAGCGGGTGAGTTCCTGGCCCGGCGCTTGGCAGAGTTTGGCATGAGCCGACTATGTGCGTGCGGGCGGGCTGATCCCTTCTTGGAGTCTGAGGCCGGAGCCTGTCGGGGTTGCGCGCGGGAAACTGGTCGCGCGGAATGCCCTTCGGAAGTCCGTGCTGAGAGAAGCTGAAGGGTTCCGGGCAAATGGGGGATGGCTGGCATTTCCTCCCCCCATGCCAGCGGCTGCCGCTTCGCAGACCTCTGGTGATGCACCGCCTTGCTTCTCTCCGGGGGCGTAGGCGGAAAAAGCGAAGCACTGCTTCGCCCGCCGGAGCGCCTTGTGGCATGCAGGCCACAGGGCTGGGGCGCGGAGCGGGGGGCTTGGACTAGCGCTGCCGCCCCTTCGGGGCGCCCCCTCTCCCCGGCCCTCTCCCGCGAGGGGAGAGGGGGAAAGCCGGTGCGCGTTGTGCGGGTATTGCGAGTGGTGTCGCGATGGGGTTCTTTCGATTGCTCTCGATGAATGTGGGTGCTTTGCCTGGCGTAGCTTCACCTGGGCAATATCGGCGCACGCCTGCGCTGCGTGCCATCGATGCGGCAACTCCCTGGGCCGATTGCCCCTGAGCGGGCAGTTCCCCCGGCCAGTATCAGCCCCCAGCCGGCGACACCCTGAAGCCGCCGTGCTCGAAACCATCCCCTAAACCGGCAACACCAGCACCGCTTCCAGCCCGCCCAGTTTGCTGCGGCCCAGTTCCAGCCGGCCGCCATAGGTCTCCGCGATGTCGCGGGCGATGGCCAGGCCCAGGCCGCTGCCTTCGATGTTTTCGTCGAAGCGCAGGCCGCGGCGGCTGGCCTGTTCCAGCTGGGCGTCGTCCAGGCCGGGGCCGTCGTCGGCGATGCGGATGCGCAGTTCGCCGGCCGCGGCCGTGGCGTCCACCGCAACCGTGCTGCGCGCCCATTTGCCGGCGTTGTCCAGCAGGTTGCCCAGCATCTCTTCCAGATCGGTGGGTTCGCAGCGCCAGTGCAGCTGTTCCGGCACCGCTTGCTGCCACTCCAGTTCGCGCTCGCGGTGCAGGCGCTGCATCAGCGCGACGAGGTGGGCGATGCGGGGCGCCACCGCCACCCGCCGCAGTTCGCCTGCGCCGCTGCCGGCGCGGGCCAGGTGGCGGTCTATCAGGCGTGACATCGCCGCCACCTGGCCGCGCACCAGTTCGCTGCCGCCGGCGGAAGCTTCGCCGCCGAGCAGGGCGAGCGGCTTCTTCAGCGCATGGCTGAGGTCGGCGGCGTGGCCGCGGGCGCGAGCGACGATGCGGGCATTGCGGGCGAGCACTTCGTCGATCTCTGCGGCCAGCGGGTCCAGCTCCGGGCCGTAGCCGCTGCCCAGGCGCTCGGTGTTGCCATCGCGTACCGCCGACAGCGCGGTGCGCAGCCGGCGCAGCGGCGCCAGGCCCAGCCGCACCTGGGCAAGGGTGGCGATGACGAGGGCAAGGATGAGCAGCGCCTGCGTCAGCAGCAGGATGCGGTCCAGCCGCGCCAGCTCGGCCTCGGTTTCCGCCGCCGGGCCGTAGACGTGCAGGGTGGCGCGCTGGCCGCCGGCTTCCACCGGGAGGGCGATGCCGAGCAGGGCTTCGTCGCGCGGGCCGCGCAGGCTGCACAGCGGGGTGCCGGGCGCCAGCAGGGCGGTGAGGCCGGAAGAGGGCTGCGCGGCATTGGCGGGCGAGGCATCGGCAAGCGTCAGCCGGCTGTCCCACAGGGAGCGGGAGCGCTGCTCCGCGCCGGCGCCTTCCAGCTGCCAGTACCAGCCGGAAAAGATGCGGCCGAAGTCGTCGCTGTTGCGGCTGCGCTCCGGTACCAGGCCGCCGTCGGGGGCTGCGAGCAGGCTGGCGGCGATGCGCTCGGCGCGTTCGTGCAGGCGCTGCTCCAGGCCGCGCAGCAGGGTGGCGTGCACGTTCTGGCGCAGCACCCAGCCGCCGGCGCCGCTCACCAGCAGGGCGGCGAGGCAGCCGAAGAGCAGCAGGCGGCCGCGAAGGCCGCCGCGCTCAGGCAGCGCCATCCTCCGCCGGGCCGGCGGTGGCGGCGGCGTTCTCCGGCTCGGCGAGGCGGAAGCCGCGGCCGCGCTCGGTGTGCAGCAGCGGGCGGCCGAGTTTGCGGCGGATGCGGCCGATGAGCACGTCCAGGGTGTTGGAGTCGGGGTCGAGGTCGCGGGCGTAGACGTGCTCGGCGATTTCGCCGCGGCTGACGATGCAGCCCTTGCGCCGCATGAGGTGGGCGAGGATGCGCTGCTCCTGGGCGGTGAAACTGAGCGGTTCCTCGTCCAGCGTGAAGCGGTCGGCGTTGCTGTCGTAGGCCAGCGGGCCAACGCGCAGCAGCGGTTCGGCATGGCCGCCGGCGCGGCGGGCGAGCACCCGCAGGCGCAGGGCCACTTCCTCATGCAGGAAGGGCTTGGTGAGGTAGTCGTCGGCGCCGGCGTCGAAGCCTTCCAGCTTGTCGCTCCAGCGGCCGCGGGCGGTGAGGATGAGCACCGGCAGGCGGCGCCCTTGCCTGCGCCAGTGGCGCAGCACGGCGACGCCGTCCTGGCCGGGCAGGCCGAGGTCCAGCACGGCGGCGTCGTAGTCCTCGGTGCAGCCGAGGAAGGCGGCTTCGCGGCCATCGCCGCAGGTTTCGGCGACCATGCCGGCGGCGCGCAGGCCATCGGCGATGCGCGCGGCCAGTTCGGCATCGTCCTCGACGATCAGCACCCGCATGGCGTGCCCTCCGCTGTCGGCCTCAATCCGCTTCCTCTTCGTGGAGGATGCTGCCATCCACCGCGTCCACATGCAGTTCCAGGCCGCGGCCGTCCTCCAGCCGCAGCTCGATCTCGTAATAGCGCCGGCCCTCGCGGTCGTGCTCCAGTTCCACTTCGTGCACCACGCCGCGGTAGCGTGCCTGCACCATGTCCAGCAGCTCGGGCAGGGGCTTGATGGATTTCATCGCGGTCAGGCGGCGTTCGCGGCCGCTCAGCACTTCGCCGCTGCGGGCGTCGATCTCGATCTCGCGCAGGCGGCCGTCGTCCTGGGCGATGCGCACTTCATAGATGGGGTGGTCGTCCCCGCCTTGTTCCAGTTCCACGTCCAGCACCTGGCCGGGGTACTTCGCCAGCAGCTTGCGCAGTACCCCAGCGAGCGGTTGCAGCGGCGCGGCGGATTCCGCCTGGCGGCCCAGCTCGGCGCCGGTTTCGGCATCCACCCGGATTTCCCAGCGCCGGCCGTCGTTCTTCAGCAGTTTGATCTCGTAGTAGCGGCGGCCCTTGCGGTCGCGTTCCAGGTCCACGTCCAGCACCTTGCCGGGGTGCTCCGCCTGCACCTTGGCCAGGATTTCCGCCAGCGGTTTCAACTGCCCGGCTTCCACCGCGCGGCGGACGACGTCGTGCTCGCCCGCCTGCAGCAGGGCAGGCGAGGCAGCGAGACAGAGGAGCAGGGCGAGGGCAGGGCGGCGCATGGCGGGAATGCTGCGGCAGGGGACTTAAACGCTTCGTGAATTGTAGCGTTGCGGCGACATTCATCCACGCCGTGGGCGGTGGGGGCAGCGTGTCACGCCAGCTCTATCTTCCACATGCCGCGGTAGCTGCCTTGCACCCAGCTGCCTTCGAGGAGGGTGGAGCCGGCGAAGCCATGCAGCGAGGCGCGGCCATCCACCGCCGGGGCTTCCAGGCTGTAGTGGCCGGTCCCCAGGCTGGGGCCGCGGTATTGCACCAGTCCGTCGCCCTGGTACTCGACCAGGATTTCGCCGTCGCTGATCTTCACCACGCAGGGCTGGACCTCGGCGGCGTCGGCGCCGGGGTAATAGGTGGCCATGCTGCAGTGCTGCCAGATGCGCAAGATGGGCTCAGGGAGGGATGAACAGGGGCTTGAAACCGTGTGATGGTGGCCGGAGGCGCGGCCGATGCCGGGAAAGCCGGGCCTATCCGGCGGCCGATGTGACAATGTGTGCGCCACGGCGTCGGCGGCGGGGCAGATAATGGCAAAAAAATGAAGAAATTGTTGGACTTGCCCCCAAGCAGCTTGAACGATGAATAGCCCTTCCCAGCCCGCCGGATCTCCCCGACCTCCGCCGCCCAGTCCGGCGCCAGAAAGCCCGCAGCAGCCCGCCGATTCGGCGCCGTCCGCATCCTCCGCGCAAGACATCGCGCGGACGCTGGAGGCGACCACGCTGGATCTGCGCGCGCTGATGGATGCGGCGCCGGGCGCCTCCATCCTCATCGACTGTGAGGGCCGCATCCTGACGCTGAACCAGGCGGGCGCGGCACGCTTCGGCCTGAGCCAGGAGGCGGCGATAGGCACAGACCTGTTCTCCCACTTTCCCGCCGAGGTCGCAGGCAGCCGGCGCGCGCGCCTGCGCCAGCTGTTGCAGGACCGCCAGCCGGTGGTGTTCGAGGACGTCCGCCAGGGCGTCTGTTTCCGCAACTCGGCGGTGCCGGTGATAGACCGCGACGGCCAGATCCGCCGGGTGGCGGTGTTCTCCGAGGACATCACCGAACGCTGGACGGCGGATACGCTGCTGCGCCGTAGCGAGGCCCATTACCGCTTCCTCGCCGAGAACACCGAGGACGTGGTGTGGCAGCTGGACAAGGAGATGAACTTCCTCTTCATCAGCTCCGCCGACGAGCGCATGCGTGGCGTGCCGCGCGACCAGGTGGTGGGCCACCCGATGCTGGAGCTGTTCAGCCAGCGCGGCCGGGCCATTCTGGCCGAGGCGATGGAGCGCCGCCGCCAGCAGGAGGCGCGCGGCGAGGAGGTGGGCATTAGCTTCCGCTTCGAGGCGCCGCAATTGCGGGCGGATGGCAGCGAGATGTGGATGGAGGTGGTCTCCACCCGCGTCTACGACGACGCCGGCGAGCTCACCGGCTACATCGGCGTCAGCCGCAACATCGAGGCGCGGCGGCGCTACCAGGTGACGCTGGAGGATGTGAACCGCCGCCTGCGCGCGCAGCTGGAAGAAATTTCCGCGCTGCAGGCGGAGCTGAAGGACAAGGCGGTGCGCGACCCGCTCACCGGCCTCTACAACCGCCACTACCTGCATGAAACCCTGCCGCGCGAACTCGCCCGCGCCCGCCGCGAGGCTTATCCGCTGGCGATGGTGATGGTGGACCTGGACTACTTCAAGGCCATCAACGACACCTACGGCCACGTCACCGGCGACCAGGCCATCACCCAGGCCGCGCGGGTGCTGCAGAAGCTGGCGCGGGAGAGCGACCTGGTGTGCCGCTACGGCGGCGAGGAATTCCTCGCCGTGCTGCCGCGCATGGCGCTGGAGGAGGCGCTGCAGCTGGCCGAGCGCTGGCGCGACGCCATCGCCCAGGCCACGCTGCACAAGTTCGGCACCGAGATCCGCCTCACCGCCTCCTTCGGCGTCGCGGTGTTCCCGGAGCACGCCACCGGCGGCGAGGCGCTGCTGCAATGCGCGGATGCCGCCCTCTACAGCTCCAAGGGCCACGGCCGCAACCGGGTGAATGCCTACCAGCCGGGGATGGCGGCGGGCTGATTCCGCCGCGGCGTCAGGTGCTCTTCAGGCGCCGCCGCCGATCTCCGCCCGGCCCAGCCATTCCTGCAGGAACTCCACGCATACCCTGACCTTGGCCGAGGTGGAGAGGCGCGAGGGATACACCGCCCACACGTCCGCCGCCTGGGCGTAATCCGGCAGCAGCCGCAGCAGGCTGCCGTCGGCCAGCGCCGGCGCCACGTCCCAGGCCGAGCGCAGGATGATGCCGTGGCCGGCCAGCCCCCATTCGCGCACGATCTCGCCGTTGTTGGCCGACAGCGGGCCGCTCACCCGCACCGTTTCCGCGCCCGCCGGGCCGTCCAGCGTCCACCGGCCGAAATCCTGGTCGCGCTCGCGGATGACGATGCAGCGGTGCCGCGCCAGCTCCGCCAGCGTGGCCGGCGCGCCGTGGCGGGCGAGGTAGGCCGGCGCGGCGCACAGCACCCGCGCATTGCGGGCGATGCGGCGGGTGATGAGGTCGGCCTCCCGCACCGCGCCGACGCGGATGTCCAGCTGGAAGCCTTCGCCGACGAGATCCACCGGCCGGTCCAGCAGCTCCAGCTGTATCTCCAGCGCCGGGTACCGCTCCGCCAACGCCGACAGCGCCGGCGCCACATGGTTGCGGCCGAAGCCGGAACTGGTGCAGATGCGCAGCAGGCCGCTGGGCGCCAGGCGTTCGGCGGACAGCGCCTCGCCCATCTGGTCCACATCCTCCAGGATGCGCTGCGCCCACTGATGCACCACCTCGCCCTGCTCGGTGAGGCTGACGCTGCGGGTCGTCCGGTGCAGCAGGCGGGCGCCCAGCGCGGCTTCCAGCAGGCCGATGCGCTTGCTCACCAGCGCCTTGGAGGCGCCGGTCTCGCGCGCGGCGGCGGCGAAACCGCGGCAGCGCACCACGATGCAGTACAGGCGCAGGTCTTCCAGCTGCAGTTTGGCGTTCACGATTCGTGGTCAATGTGGTCACGGAAAGGCGGATTATACGATTGATGAACCTCGCTATCCTGTGGCCCTGACGCTGCCCTCGCGGCACGCACACCCCACAACCAGGCGGCGCGGCCGCCACCCCGAGGAGGAGAACCGCATGAGCAAGACCCATCGCATCGCCGTCATCGCCGGCGACGGCATCGGCCAGGAAGTGATGCCGGAAGGCCTGTGCGCCGTGGAAGCGGCGGCGGCGAAGTTCGGCATCGCGCTCGAATTCACCCACTTCGACTGGGCCCACTGCGACTACTACCTGCAGCACGGCAAGATGATGCCGGACGACTGGTTCGCCCAGCTGAAGGGTTTCGACGCCATCTTCTTCGGCGCCGTCGGCTGGCCGGACAAAGTGCCGGACCACATCTCCCTGTGGGGTTCGCTGCTCAAGTTCCGCCGCGATTTCGACCAGTATGTGAACCTGCGCCCGGTGCGGCTGATGCCCGGCGTGCCCTGCCCGCTGGCGAACAAGAAGGTGGGCGACATCGACTTCTACGTGGTGCGCGAGAACACCGAAGGCGAGTATTCCGCGGTGGGCGGCAAGATGTACGAAGGCACCGAGCGCGAAACGGTGCTGCAGGAGTCCATCTTCACCCGCAAGGGCGTGGACCGCATCCTCAAGTACGCCTTCGAGCTGGCGCAGAAGCGGCCGAAGAAGCACCTGACTTCCGCCACCAAGTCCAACGGCATCGCCATCAGCATGCCGTACTGGGACGAGCGGGTGAAGGAAATGGGCAAGGCCTACCCGGAAGTGAAGTGGGACCAGTACCACATCGACATCCTCACCGCCCGCTTCGTGCTCAGCCCGGAGCGCTTCGACGTGGTGGTGGCTTCCAACCTGTTCGGCGACATCCTCTCCGACCTCGGCCCGGCCTGCGCCGGCACCATAGGCATCGCGCCCTCGGCCAACCTCAACCCGGACCGGACCTTCCCCTCGCTGTTCGAGCCGGTGCACGGCTCGGCGCCGGACATCTACGGCAAGGGCATCGCCAACCCGATCGCCATGATCTGGTCCGGCGCGATGATGCTGGATTTCCTCGGCCACACCGCGGCGCACGACGCCATGGTCAAGGCCATCGAAACCGTGCTGGTGGAAGGCCCGCGCACGCCGGACATGGGCGGCAGCGCCAACACCACGGAAGTGGGCAAGGCGGTGGCCGAGACCATCGCCCGCGGCTGAGGCCCCGGGCCGGGCTCCTGTTGCGCAGGCGGCTGTTCCAGCACTAGCGCAATCGCAGCCGCATGAAGCAAACGGCCGCGCTCGGGAGTGGAGCGCGGCCGTTTCTCGTTCGCCGGCGGGCGGGGTTCAGGGCAACTGGTAAGGCTTGCCGAAGACCTTGGTATCGAACAGCCGGTATTGCACGTCGTCCAGCTTCAGGAAGGGGTACTTGCGCCGGTATTCGGTGAGGTGCTGCTGGAAGTGCTCCCGGCCCTGGGTGAAGTAGCGCCACAGTATCGGCTCCTGGCTGCAATCCAGGGCGAAGTTGCCGATGTACACCGTCTCGCTCGCCGCCACCCTGAAGCTGCCGCCCTTGCCGCCCTTGCCGCCACCGCCCGGTGCGTCGTCCTGTTCCAGCTGTGCCCGTGTCATCCTGGCGACGACCGGCTCCTTGCCCTTCGCCGCCTTGATCGTCACCGAACTCAAGGCGTAGGTGCCCGGCTGCAGCAGCAGCGCATAGCTCTGGAAGGCCGGGCGCAGCACCAGCGAGGACGGGCCCTCGAACACCACATCGGCCTCCGCTTCCGCAGGCCGGCCGGGCGAGGGCTGGCGGTCGAAGCCCAGGCCGCGCAGCTCGGCGTGGTCGAAGCCGCCGCAGCCCCAGCGGCGGCCCCAGTTGATGTCCAGCAGCACGGTACCGAGCCGGCCGCGGTTTGCCTTGTAGGTTTCTTCGCCGGCCTCGGAGTTGAGGCTGGCGCTGTGCGGCAGGGTGCTGCAGCCGGTGATCAGCAGCAGGCCGCAGAGCAGGATGGAGGAGTGTCTCGGGTGTGGATGCATGGTCTCGTATTGTTAGTGGTTTTCATCAGCATAAACCAATGGCATGGATGCGCGGCGTGCTTCCTTTTCCGTAAGCGCGCGGCTGCGGGCGCGGCGCAGCATGCGCGCAGGGAGATCGGCTCGGGACAAGCCGATGGCGTTTCCCGCACCGCAATAGTTGCGCGCAGGTGCCGGCGCTAGAATGCGAGCTTCATTTCCGCTGAGAGCAATTCATGGACGCCTCGCCGTGCATCGGCATCGACCTCGGGACCACCAACAGCCTGGTCGCGGTTTTCCGCGACGGGCAGACCGAACTCCTGCCTAATGCCTTCGGCCATGTGCTGACGCCCTCGGCGGTCAGCCTGGCGGACGACGGCAGCGTGCTGGTCGGCCTGCCGGCACGCGAACGGCTGGCGACGCATCCGGCCTGCACGGTGACCGCCTTCAAGCGCTGGATGGGCACCGACCACCGCCTTTGGCTGGGCAAGCGGGAGTTCCGTCCGGAAGAGCTGTCCGCGCTGGTGCTGAAGTCGCTGAAGCAGGACGCCGAGGCGGCGCTGGGTGTGGCGGTGTCGCGGGCGGTGATCACCGTGCCGGCCTACTTCAACGAAGCGCAGCGCCGCGCCACCAAGGCGGCGGCCGAAATCGCCGGGCTGCAGGTGGAAAGGCTGCTCAACGAGCCCACCGCCGCCGGCCTCGCCTACGGCCTGCAGGAACGCAGCGACCACAGCACCTTCCTGGTGTTCGACCTCGGCGGCGGCACTTTCGACGTTTCGGTGCTGGAGTATTTCGAAGGCGTGGTCGAGGTGCGCGCCAGCGCTGGCGATACCCGCCTGGGCGGCGAGGATTTCGTCCGCGTGCTGGAAGCTTTCTTCCTCGCCAACTGCGCCAGCCTGGATGGCAAGCAGCGCGAACAGCTGGAAGGTTCGCCGGCGCTGTGGCGCATGGCGGAGCAGGCCAAGCGCGAACTGTCGGACGCGCCCCAGGCCAGCATGCAGCTCGTTCTCGATGACCGCACCCATGTCTGCGAAGTCAGCCGCGAGCAGTTCGAGGCCGCCAGCACCGAGCTGATCACCCGCCTGCGCCGGCCGATAGAACGCGCCCTGGGAGATGCTCGGCTGGACCCGGGCGAACTGGCCGAGATCGTGCTGGTCGGCGGCGCCACCCGCATGCCGCTGGTGCGCCAGACCGCCACCCGCCTGTTCCAGCGCCTGCCGCTGCGCACCATCAACCCGGACGAAACGGTGGCGCGCGGCGCCGCCATCCAGGCCGCGCTGCTGGCCCGCCACGAAGCGCTGGAAGAAGTGGTGCTCACCGACGTCATGCCCTATTCGCTGGGCATCGTCAGCAGCGAAGAGGTGAACGGCCGCCGCTACGGCGACCGCTTCTCGCCCATCATCGAACGCAACATGCCGGTGCCGGTGTCGCGCGTCTCCAACTACAGCACGGTGGCCGACGGCCAGACGCGCATCCTGGTCGACGTGCGCCAGGGCGAATCGCCCATCGGCAGCGAGAACCTCAAGCTCGGCGAGCTGGAGATCAAGGTGCCGGCGCTGCCGGCCGGCGAGGCCACGGTGGACGTGCGCTTCTCCTACGACGCCAATGGTCTGCTGGCGGTAGACGTGCATGAGCTGGCCAGCGGCGGCAAGGCTTCCACGCTGATCCGCCAGCATGACGGCCGCCTCAGCGAAGAAGAGATCGCCGCCGCGCTGGCCCGGCTGGAGGCGCTGAAGGTGCATCCGCGCGAGCAGCAGGAAAACGTCTATCTCATCGCCCGCGCCAAGCGCCTGTACGAGGACAGGCTGGGCAACGACAGGCCGCTGATCCAGCAATGGCTGGCGGCCTTCGAGACCGCGCTGGACTCCCAGGACGAGCGCGAGGTGGCCCGTGCCCGCGAAGGTTTCCGCCGCGCGCTGGACAGCATAGACGGCAGCTTCGTGCTCTGAGGGCGGCGAGATGCGCAACTGCTGGAGTGAACTGGGCCTGGACGAGGCCACCGCCGACAACGTCGTCATCAAGCGCGCCTACGCCCGCCTGCTGAAGCAGGCCAGGCCGGACGACGACCCCGAGGGCTACCAGCGCCTGCGCGAGGCCTACGATGCCGCGCTGGAGCAGGCCCGCTGGATGCGCCATCGGCAGGCGATGGAGGCGGAGGCGCTGGCCGGGGACTTGGCCGAGGGTGAAGGCGGGGCGCAGCCGGTGGCGCACGCAGCCCAGGCGCAGGATCGTGCCCCTGCCGAAGGCGGCGAGCCGTCCCGGCGGGGGGAGAGCGAATATGCCGCGGCCGACGTTTCCGCGGAGGCCGGGCTGCATGCCTCGCCCGGGTTGCCGGAGGCGCTTCATTTCGAGGTATTGAACCCGCAGGCAGAGGCGGGGGAGGACGCCCGGCCATCAGCGGAAACCGAAGCCGGCACGGACGCCGACACCGAAGAAGCCATGCCCGGCTGGTTTCCGCCCGAGCAGCTGGTGGAGTCGCTGGTGGCGCATTGGCGCAAGGAAGGCGACGAGGTGTTGCCCGGCGCCTGGCCGGTGCTGGTCGGCTACCTGGATGGGCTGCCCTACGCGCTGCGCGGCGAGGCCTCGGTGCGCTTCGCCGACCTGGTGCTGGAACACGCTGATCTGCCGCAGGATTTCGCCCGCGCGCTGGCGGCTTACTTCGGCTGGCTGACCGATTTCCGTTCCGAAGCCCAGCTCGGCCTGCCGCGCGCCCATGCGCTGCGCGACCGCCTGGAGCAGGCCCGCAGCCTGGCGGAGGAAGATCCGGTATTCGCCCAGCGGCTGGAGCGTTTGCAGCGCTTGCGCAGGCTGCGCAGCGAGCGTGGGGCCTGGCCTGCGTGGCTGTTCGCTTTTCTGCATCTGCCTAGCCTGTACATGTTGATGCCCGGCCTGACTGCGCCTGTTCTGGGTTCCCTCGGGATTGGCAGGGAGGAGCACGCCGGTTTGCTGCGCATGATGGAGAAGCTGGGTTTCCTGCGTTTGTTGCCAGTGGCTTTCCTGGGGGCGTATTGCCTTCCGTCCAACTGGAAGCAGGGCTCCACGACGTTCGCGGCCCTGGGGCTGGTGTTCATGGCGGTGTTGATGCTGCTGGCGATGATGGCCGGTACTGCGTTCTTGCGCCGGGCAGGATGGGTGCTGCTGCAGGCAGCCGCAAAGGTGGTGGATGTGTCGACGAAGAGTGGCTATCGCTTCACGCTTTTCGCCAGCCTGGGAGGGCCTGTCATCTGTGGCGGAGTGTTGCTTCTGCCGGACCTCATGCCATCGCTGCCCGAACATTTGCAGGGCGCCACATACAGCTTGCTGTATTCCCTGTTGTTCGTCGGTTCCGTGCTGGCCTTCCGCTTTGTCGGCAGCGCAGCTCCGACAGTGGGACTGTGCTGGGGGCTGGCCGCGGCTGCCGCCATCGACGTCACACTGCAGCCAGAGCCGATGCCGGCGGGCTGGGTGCTGGTGGGAACCGCGTTGTGGATCAACCTCACTCTGTTCCTGCTGCATCGCTATCCGCAGCAGATGGAGAAATGGGCGCTGGACCCCTGGCGGGTGATGAGACCGTCCACGCCGATAGGCTGGCTGTTCGTCGTGGTTGCAATCAAGTTCTACGTCGCCGTCATCGCTTTGCTGCTGGTGGCGTTGCTGCCGGCGGCGGCTGTGACGACCGGACGCAACCTGGGTACGGGTTTCGTGGTGTCGGCGCTGGCGCTGGCAGTTGCCCTGGGGCAGATGCTCGGGCTGACGCCGATGCTGTATTTCCTATGCTTCATCGGCACGCTGCACGTGATGTGTTTCGCCCAGAGACGGGCGGATGCGCTGGCGGAGCGCCTTTACTCCGGGCGGTGGCGGATGGCGGCTGGGTAATCGGGATGTTGGGCGCGCGGCGCTGGCAGGCGGGCGCGCTTACGGGTAATCAAAAAAAGGGCGGCCCCGCAGCGAGGCCGCCCTTTTTCATTCCTTGCATTCCGGGAGCTGTGGAGCAATCCACTCCTGGCGCATCGGCCCGCAAGTGTCCGCTGCCTGCGCATGCCTGGGCGGCGAACCAGCCACCCGCATTACTGTGCCGAACCCTCTCCCTTGCCCAGCAGCGTGATCAGCCCTTCGCCCAGCGTGCCGCGCCAGTGCAGGTAGTCGTGGCCGGCGGCGTATTCCTTGTAGCTCACCGGGTAGCCCTTGGCGCGCAGCACGTCGCGCATGTGGCGGCTGCTTTCGAGGATGCCGGTCTGGCCGGTGCGGCTGGCTTCGAACAGGCCGGCTTCGATCAGGAAGGCGAGCGGTTTGCGTTCGGCGGCGGCGTACTGGCGCATCAGCCAGCCGGGCTCCTCGCCGGTGACGCCGGGGCCGCTGCCGGGCGACCACCAGAAGGAGCCGGACTGGCTGTAGACCTTGCCGAACAGCTCCGGATGGCGCAGGCCGGCGTAGGCGGCGGCGAGGCCGCCGTAGCTGGAGCCGGCGATCACCGTGCGTTCGGCGGGCGCGGCGACGCCGTGGGCGGCGGCCCAGGGCATCAGCTCCTCGGCGAGGAAGCGGGCGAAGTCCGGGTTGGGGGGCAGCTCGCTGCCGCGCGCCTCGCGGGTCGGGTTGGCGAGCAGGATGGCGGCGGTGGGCGGAATGGCGCCGGCGGCGATGAGCTTGTCGAGGATGAGCGGCGTGGGCACTTCGCGCAGGTAGGCGTGGGCGTCGAACAGCACCAGCAGGGCGTTGCCGTCGGCACCGGGGCGGTAGCCGGCGGGGCGGTAGAAATGGACCTCGCGCATGTTGCCGAGGATGCGGCTTTCCAGCGTCAGCGTTTCCAGCGTGCCGCCGGCGAGGCCGGCGCCCGGCTCGGTCCAGCGCTGCGGCGGCGCGGCCGGCAGTTCCAGGATGGATTCGCCGGCGTACTGGTCGATGGGGCTGGCGGGGAAGCTGCGGGCGTTGAGCGGGTCGCGCTGGGCGGTGGCGAGGATGGCGCGGCGGCGGGTGGTGGCGGGCGCGTTCAGCGTGGGCACGTCCGGCGCCAGCTTGTAGCCGAGGCGGCTGCTGTCCGGCAGGCGGTAGCTGCGGAACCAGACGTCGGAATTCCCCAGGCGCTGGAGTTCGTCATGGTCGCCGGAGGGGGCGCCGAACAGGCGCACGTTGTCGCGGGCGCCGCGCCACAGGAAGGTGACCAGCAGCTCGCCCTGGGCCAGCGGCGGCGTCACGCCTTCGCGCTCGATCAGCGGCGTGCCGGCCTGCGCGAGTTCACGCCAGAAGGCGCCGGTGTTGCCGCCACGGCCGAGTTCGGCCTGCAGGGCGCGCAGGCGCGGGCTGTCCAGCACTGCCGTTGGCATCACCTGTCTGGCGCGCGGCACGATCTCGGTGATCTGCAGGCGGTAGCCGCCGGCTTGCGGGGCGCGCACTTCCAGCTTGTAGGGCGGGGCGTCGCCGGCGACGCCCCGCCCTACAAGCTGGAAG
>Ga0206116_1000318_pt1 | contig 62690 bp, 56 predicted proteins | sample 3A1Ametagenome_FD_178000 | JGI IMG/M metagenome (GOLD analysis project Ga0206116, IMG submission 178000) | Enriched microbial communities from leaf-cutter ant dump, University of Wisconsin, Madison, United States - 3A1A | ecosystem: Environmental > Terrestrial > Nest > Insects nest > Nest dump...
ATATACCTAAATCAATATACAGCAGTCTTAAAAACTTGTTGGGCCTTGGAAGGTAAACAGAAAATTTTATACAATATTGCTTGCTATTTAACACAGAATCTTCATAGTTCAAAAAGAAAAACATGAAGACTTTGAGGATCATTAAGTTAGATAGATTCTTTATGTCCCTTAACTTCTTAATGGTTCAGATAATAAAACCATTAAGGCATGAAGAGTCATTAAGGTTTATCTAATTCTTGATGTTCTTTAATTCCTTCACGGTTTAAAATAAAAAGCACCATGGGTTCAAAGATTCAAGGCAACAACCTTATAAAAACTGCTTTCATGGAGCACCTTGCCTTGCTGAGGAAATACAGCATCCTTACGGAGCAATACAGCATCTACCTTCACCGTTCCCAACCATTGGCCTGTTTCATAATAATGGTCTGCCTCCGAAAGCATCGCCTTATAATCGCTGCTCTCCAGTGAAACACCGTATTGCTGATGAAAACGACGATACCAGGCCTCCATGAACCATGGTTCATGAACCATAGGTGTCCAGGCAACAGATACAGACCGCTGAGCCTCACAAAGAAAGCTCTCATCTGTAGCATAAGTAGCAAATAACCAATTATTTGAAGCATTAATCCGAATCCATTCATGAATAGCGGCCAGATCTTTCTGCGCTGCGCTCCTGTGGTCCAGTGAGAGCGGTGTATCATACCGGATATGTGCCTGCACGATCCATACCACCGGCAAAAAGACTGAGATTAACAGAACATACTTTTTCAGGTGGAACATCCGGAGCAGGTATTCAGCAGCAACAGCCACCAACATCGCTCCTGCTGCTTCCAGCCAGATCGTTGTTTTAAACCACTGCAATTTACCGATAAAATTTACATTTAACACTTCAAGTAAAACACTGTAACCAACTAGTCCTAAAATAATTATACTACAAAAAGAAAATATTTTATAGAAACGGTCTCTCTGTAGAAACCATATTCCACATATACTACCGGCGACCAGCAACAGCGCACATTTGATATAAGCTGTAAGCGGAAAAAGAGAAGGTAAATAGTGATGCGGATTCCTGAAAATATACAAGAGCCTGTAGTACAATTCCATGTCTACGGCACCACCTTCCAGCATGAACTGACGGTACACAACCGGCCCCAGCATCGGCAGAATAGTGACCAGGAAAGCGACAGACCATTGCAACACACCTTTCCACTGACGATACAGCAGCAAGAGCAGTACCAGGATCACTGCCAGCTGCAATCCGACCAAAACCTGGAACAGCCCTCCTATCCCGATCAGCGCTCCTGAATATATCCAGCGTTTCTTCAAAAGGAAATATATTCCCCAGACGGATAAAGCCTTGGCCAGCGTACTGCTGATCAGCAAATTATATTGAACAGCGTTACCACCTACCGTCCATCCGTAAAAAACAAACAGGATAAAAAATGGCGCCAGGTAACCGGTTAACTGATGGTGGGTCAATAACCTGGCGATCTTAATGAAACCTGTAACGGAAGCAAAAAGACAGAGGAAAGTCAGCACGAGCGATACCTGGTACAGTGAAAAATACTTTCCCAGGAAACTGACAAACTCAATGTAATAGGTCCTGACCGTGAAAATATCTTTAGCTGCGTTGACATAGAAATCCTGCGGATACAATGCCGGATTCAGCTTTTCATACACCAGGATCAGCGGCTCCGCCTGGTCTGCCGTATTGAAGACAAATCCCTTCCAAATCAGAAACAAAACCGCTGTCGACACAGCGACTCCGATATCTTTCATATAACCTGGTATGTACACGTAACTAAGATAGCGGTATTTACACTGTTAATTTGAGAAGCGTCACTAAATACAAGATAAACAGTTATTAACAATCCGACCGTTATTACATAAATAGTTTTTTATAAGAAAAATTATAAAACATAACATTTTTTATTATATTCCGTAAAATAAAACTTATGGCAAAAATTATTCTACTTCCAGATGAACAGTTTGAACATTCGCATAATGTAGAAAGCGAAAGCAAACTTATTAATGGAATAGTTAAGTTTACTATTGATGGTTCAACTATCAAATTAAAGGTAGGAGATGCTATTAAGATACCTGCCAATAAGCTTCATTGCATACATAATATTGGACAAACAGAGGCGATTATAGATTGCCTTCATTATCCTCCATCCAATTAATATCTACAGAAACACTTTTTCACAACAAACAAAGAAGGTTTTAAGACATACCAAATAAACCTTATATGCTCATACAATATTTCTATGAGATTTCATCCTGGTCCACAAAAGAAACCACTAAGAATAAATACTCTATCAATCGTACTATATGTTCTTTTGTTACTGTTTATTGTTTTTACAGCGCACTCTTTTATCAAGGAAAATAATAGTATATTTTTAATTAAAAACGATTTTATCAATGTTAATATCTTGACTCTAAACGATTCATTAACAATCTTAATTGCAATTATTGGAGCTATAGTAGCTAGAGACAATTTTGCTTACAGTGGACGCCCTTATTTGGTTTATGAAACAAATGGATTTTTCACAGATTCTAGAAAAAGATATGTAAAATTAAAAAATATTGGTACAGGTGCCGCATATATAAAACGCATTATGTATAGATGTGTAATTGATGATAGAAATAGATTAAAAGAGATAGACAAAGAAAAATACACACTTACCTTCGATAACGTTAAAGAATATTTAAAGTCAAATAATATAATATATAAAAAACACTACACAATACTTGAAATAACTAATGGCTATGCATTAACTTCTTCAAATGGAGAAGTAATTATCTTCGTAGTAAACAAGGAGTACTATAGGAGAATTCTCGCATTTGATATGCAAATCGAATTTAAGGGTATGCTTAAAGACACTTACATAAAAGAAGTATTCTGTATCCCCAGAAAAGTTTTTCTTAATCAGGAAGACGTTCGCTAAACCTATATTAGATATACTAACCATTCTCTAAGATTTTAGTTCAATATATTCAAAGTTTGTCAACCATTTTTCTCCGGTCCATCACGCACAATTAAAACAAAAATTGCGTATGTTTACATAAACCAAACGTTCGTTTGATAAATCAAAATACACCATTATTATGAGTGAAGCTTATATTTTCGATGCCATCAGAACACCGAGAGGTCGCGGCAAAAAGAACGGTTCTTTACATGAAGTCGCATCGGTCAACCTGGTGGCAGGACTACTCAAAGCATTGAAAAACAGAAATGGACTGGATACCCGGGAAGTCGAAGACGTCATCCTCGGATGTGTCACTCCGATCGGTGATCAGGGCGGTAATATTGCTAAAACAGCAGTTACGCATGCCGGTTGGAATACATCGGTATCCGGTTTCCAGCTCAACAGGTACTGCGCCTCCGGCCTGGAAGCGGTCAACCTGGCGGCAGCAAAAGTCCGATCCGGCTGGAATGAACTGATTGTTGCCGGTGGTGTGGAATCCATGTCCAGGGTACCGATGGGATCCGATGGCGGTCCATGGTTCCTCGATCCTGCGGTGAACTTCAATTCCGATTTCGTTCCGCAAGGTGTGAGTGCTGACCTGATTGCAACTATAGAAGGTTTCACGCGGGAAGATTGCGACCGCTATGCCCTGCGTTCCCAACAAAGAGCTGCAGCTGCTAAAGCTGCAGGATATTTCAAAAAATCTGTTATACCGGTAACGGATATCAACGGTCTGACGGTACTCGCAGAAGATGAATACAACCGCCCGGATACTACGCTGGAAGGACTGGCTTCCCTGTCTCCATCCTTTGCGATGCCTGGAGAACTGGGTTTTGACGCCGTAGCGCTGCAAAAATACCCTTACCTGACTGCTATCAATCACGTACACCATCCGGGCAACTCTTCCGGTATCGTGGACGGCGCTGCACTCGTATTGATCGGCTCCAAAGAAAAAGGTAAGTCCCTGGGTCTGAAACCGAGAGCACGTATCGTCATGGCAGCTCATACTTCTACTGAACCGACCATCATGCTGACAGGTCCCGGCCCGGCTTCCACGTTGGCACTGAAAAAAGCAGGTATGACCATCAATGATATCGACCTGGTAGAGATGAATGAAGCTTTTGCCTCTGCAGTATTGCGCCTGCAAAGAGATATTAACGTTCCTGACGAGAAACTGAATGTGAACGGCGGTGCGATCGCATTGGGCCACCCGCTGGGCGCTACAGGCGCCATCATCCTGGGCACAGCGCTGGATGAGCTCGAAAGAACCGGTAAAGCTACTGCGCTGATTACCCTTTGCGTAGGTGGCGGTATGGGCGTAACCACTATTATAGAACGTGTATAAGCCCGATAAGCATCCTTAAACAAACAGATTATTCGCGCGGGCTCGGCCCGATCCAAAAGTATATATCATGTTCAGATACGAAAAAGACTCAGAAAACATTGTCACCGTGACAATGGATATGCAGAACCGCTCTGCCAATGTCATCAACGACGAATTCGGACAACTCTTCGGTGAAACCCTCCAAAAACTGGCGGCAGATAAAGATATCGCCGGTGTCATTCTCACCTCTGCCAAATCTACCTTCCTTGCAGGTGCCGACCTGGATAACCTTTACAAGCTAACCGATGCTCAGGCGATCTTTAATATGTGCGAAGACCTCAAAAAAGGCCTTCGTCAGCTGGAAACGCTGGGTAAACCGGTAGTAGCAGCGCTCAATGGGGCAGCCCTGGGCGGCGGCTATGAAGTCGCGTTAGCCTGTCACAGGAGAATTGCGCTCAACAACCCGAAATCACAATTCGGACTTCCGGAGGTGACGCTCGGCCTGTTACCGGGTGGTGGCGGTACAGTAAGGCTGCCCAGGCTGATCGGTCTGCAGGAGAGCTTACCTTTTCTGACAGAAGGAAAAAAGCTGAAACCTGCAGCAGCATTGAAAGCCGGACTGATCGACGAACTGGCTGAAACACCGGAAGCCATGATCGAACAGGCCAAAACCTGGATCAAAGCGCATCCTGTCTCCCAGAATCCATGGGATGTCAAAGGGTATAAAATTCCGGGTGGAGATCCGCGCAATCCTAAAATCGCACAGATGTTGCCGATCGTACCGGCGATGACCAAAAAGAAAACGCATGGCAACTACCCTGCTCCGCAGGCGATCATCTCTTCCGTAGTAGAAGGTGCTGTCGTGGATTTTGATACTGCCTCAAGGATAGAATCCAGATATTTCACCTATCTGGCCACAGGCAAAGTTTCCAAGAACATGATCACTGCGTTCTGGTACAACCTGAACAGCATCAACGCCGGTGCCAGCCGTCCGAAAGATATTCCTAAACAGGTGACTAAAAAACTGGGCGTTCTGGGAGCCGGGATGATGGGCAGCGGGATCGCTTATGTCTCTGCTGTAGCAGGCATCGAAGTCGTCCTGAAAGATGCCACGCTTGAAAAGGCTGCATTCGGCAAATCTTACTCTGAAAAGCTGCTCACCAAACAGGTGCAGCAAGGCAGGATGACGCAGGAAGCCGCACAAGCTATTCTCGACAGGATCAAACCGACCGCTGATGCAGCAGATGTAGCAGGCGCCGACCTGATCATTGAAGCGGTTTTCGAAGACCGGCAGCTCAAAGCCAAAGTGACCCAGGAATCAGAAGCAGTCATGGATCCGGAAGGCGTATATGGCTCCAATACCTCTACCCTACCGATTACCGGTCTGGCAGAAGCCTCTGCCCGCCCTGAGCAATTCATCGGTATCCACTTTTTCTCACCGGTAGATAAAATGCCGCTGGTAGAGATCATTACAGGTGCCAAAACCTCTGACAAGACATTGGCCAAAGCGTTTGATTATGTCAAGCAGATCCGGAAAACACCTATCGTAGTCAATGACAGCAGAGGATTCTATACTTCCAGGGTATTCTCCACTTATGTGCTGGAAGGTATTGCACTGCTTGGAGAAGGACAAAATGCCCGTTTTATCGAAAATTCAGGCTTGCAGGCCGGTATGCCGGTAGGTCCGCTGGCCCTGACAGACGAAGTGAGCTTATCCCTGATGGCGCATATCCGCAAGCAGACGGAAGAAGACTTTGCTGCTGAAGGCAAAGCCGCTCCGACGCATCCTGCTTATGCCGTTACAGAACAGCTGCTGGCCAAAAACAGGGCCGGGAAAGCAGCAGGTGCTGGTTTCTATGACTATCCGGCTAATGGCAAGAAAACACTCTGGCCGGGACTTACGGAGCTCTTCCCTGAAAAGACTCAACTTCCGCAACAAGAGATTATCGATCGTCTGCTCTTTGTTCAGGCACTGGATACCGTCCGCTGCCTGGAAGAAGGAGTACTGAAAAATGTGGCCGATGCCAATATCGGCGCTATCTTCGGCTGGGGATTTGCACCTTTCCAGGGTGGTACGTTACAATACATCAACAGCTATGGTCTGGATGCATTCATCCGACGGGCCGAAGAACTCCAGGCTAAATACGGAGACCGATTCGCGGTACCGGCTTTACTGAAAGAAAAAGCTGCCAAAGGTGAACTTTTTGTTTAGTTCGTTATTATAATTCCAAACGCCGGCTTGTTTTCCAGGCCGGCGTTTTTATTTTGAAACCATTCAGCTTTTACATATTTGTTCAATGAATCTGAGAGGTTTGCTTTTTCCAGGTTAGTACCTTATTCTTAATAGCTTTTCTCCTGATCAAAGCAAGCTTGCCAGCGCTTCTAATCCTTCTCTGAAAAGTGCCTCCGGCATAGAAGCGTAACCCAACCTCAAACCATAAGCTGACCGATCATCACTGTAATGATCCGGGGAAGTAAACCGGATACCTTTCTTTTCCAGCTGTCCGATGATCCCATTAAGATCAACAGGTTGTCTGGGAACTATCCAGAAAGCCAGCCCGCCATCCGGCTTCTCAAAAAAGACCTTTTCTCCCAGGCATTCCCCGATCAGCGCAGCCATCCTGTCTCTTTTAGCCTTATAATAGGCAGTAGCCTTCTTCAGATGCCTTTTAACAGTACCCTCCTGTATCAGTTGCAATACCGCCTGTTCCATGATCGCATCTCCCTGCACATCTATGATCTTCCTCAGTGAAGCAGCCTTCCGGATATAATCACATCCGCTGACCATAAAACCAATGCGCAGTGCCGGAGCCACGACTTTACTCATCGTCCCTACATAGACATAATGCTGCACCTCGCTATAGCTGGACAGCGGTAGAACCGGCCGGTAGCCGAAGTGAAATTCATTGTCATAATCATCTTCTATGATCGTAAATCCGTGTTCATTGGATAAGCGGATCAGTTCCAGCCGCCTTTGCAGGCTCAGGGTGACCGTTGTAGGATACTGATGATGCGGAGTAACATAAATGGCTTTTATCTTTTTACCGGAAACCAACCAGTGCGTAATATCTTCTATCATAACACCTTCTCCGTCCACCCGGACAGGAAGCAATACAGCGCCTGCCTGCTCAAATGCTCTCCACGCCGGCCGGTAACCCGGTTGTTCCACCAGCACATGATCTCCCGGCTGTAACAGGCAATGTGCGGCCAGGTACATAGCCATCTGGCTTCCCCGGGTGATACATATGTGCTGTTCAGAGATCTGCATCCCGCGCTGATGATTCAACATCTGGGCAATAGCTTTTCTGAAGGCCACATCTCCCAACTCGTCCCCATACCCCATCATCTGCCACCGGGCTTTCCTGCTGAACAACTGCCGGTATGCCCTGGCCAGCTCATCTACCGGCGCAATCTTACTATCCGGATGTCCGTCGTCAAAGACAATATGTGCTGTTCGTTGTACGTCAGGCTGCAACAGATCCGGCTGTTTATTATACCGCCCGGTAGCTACCGGAGAAGGTATGTCTCCCGCAACGAAATAGCCTTTACGTTCCCTGGAAACGATCCATTCTTCATTCATCAATACGTTCAGCGCCTCTACAACCGTATTGCGGTTGACCTGTAATAAAGCAGCAAGGCTCCTGCTGCCTGGCAACGCATCTCCGCTCTTTAACCGGCCGGAGCGGATCGCCTCAATGACTGTATCAGCGATCTGCAGGTAAACCGGTTGCGCAGATGCTGCATCTATCTGTATTTCCAAATTCCAGGGTCTCAACATCTGGACTAGCTTATTTTAAAAATTCTGCACCATAAAGATAGTCCAGATAGAATATACTTTTGAATAAGAATCATACAAAAACTCAATTATCAGGATTATGGCAACCAAACCATTCAGCTCAAAAGATTTCCACCAGACTTATGCCCGGCCACAGTACATCCGGCCGGATAAGCTCATCCACAGAAATGTAGAAGACGCCGGCGTACACGGCCAGTTTTCTGAAGAACGGAAGCACCCGGTATACTTTGTAGACCTGCCCAGCAAGAATGTCAGCATGACCATCGGCGGTCTGTTACCCGGCCAACGGACCAATCGGCACCGCCACACCTATGAGACCATCCTTTTTGTAATAGAAGGAACAGGCTGGACAGAAGTGGAAGATGAACGGGTGGAATGGAAAGCAGGAGATGCCGTTTACATTCCTTCCTGGGCCTGGCATCGTCACCAGAATCTCAGCGACAGAGAACCGGCCAAATACATTGCCTGTGAGAATGCACCTCAATTACAAAACCTTGGCGTCGCCCTCCGGGAAGAAGAAGGAAGAGATCTATAACATAAAGACTAAGCTAATTCATGAAACCAGTTCCATTCAAAGGCATTATCGCCTATCCTATCACACCTTTCGACGAAAACGGACGGGTTGACCTTCCGCTGTTCAAAGAACAGGTCGAACGGCTGATACTGTCCGGCGTACACGGCATCGCCCCACTGGGCAGCACCGGTGTTCTTCCCTATCTCACAGATGAAGAAAAAGAAGCTGTCACCGAAGCGACCATACAACAGGTCAACGGGCGCGTCCCTACCCTGGTCGGCGTATCTAACCTGACCACTGATAAAACCATCTATCACGCACAATTTGCAGAAAAAGCCGGAGCGACAGCTGTCATGATCCTGCCCATGAGCTACTGGAAGCTGACAGACGAAGAAATCATCCGGCATTATGACGCCGTTGCTTCCAGTATCTCTATTCCCATTATGGCCTACAACAACCCGGCAACAGGTGGCGTAGATATGTCTCCCCCGCTGCTAAAGCGACTGTTACAGATCCCGAATGTTACCATGATCAAAGAAAGTACAGGCGATGTACAACGCATGCACTTCCTGAGGAAGGCGCTCGGAGAAGAGGTCGCATTCTATAACGGATCTAATCCGCTCGCCCTGGCCGCATTTGCAGCAGGTGCCACGGGATGGTGCACCGCCGCTCCCAACCTGATCCCTGGGCTGAACCTAAGCTTGTACCAGGCGATCTGCGCAAACGACCTGCAGAAAGCGCAGGAATTATTTTATCAACAGGTAGATCTGCTGCGTTTTATTGTCAGCAAAGGCCTGCCCAGAGCGATCCAGGCAGGCCTACCGTTGCTCGGACAGGCAGGTGGTCATCTCAGAAAACCTTTATTGCCGCTAAGTGAAGCGGAGGTACAGGAACTTAAAGACATTTTTATTCATCTCAATAATTAATCATTATGGCAAAAGCGATCTTTTATCATGCCGGATGCCCGGTATGCGTCAACGCAGAACAGGGCATCCTTCAACTGGTGCAACCGGAAAGTGTGGAAGTTGTGCACCTGGGAGAACAAGGCAACAGAATTCCTGAAGCCAAAGCTGCAGGTGTAAAATCCGTACCGGCACTGGTTCTCCAGAACGGCGATGTCCTGCACATCAACTTCGGAGCATCCATCGAAGACCTCTAGCTGATGCGGAGAACGGGGCAGTTTTCCGGCTGTCCCGTTTTTATTACAACAAAACCATACAACGATTCAGGAACAAACCCTGTATATTCGTCAGACCACAGTCATTATCCATGAAAAGAGCGATCGTTTTGGGAGCCACTTCGGGCATAGGCAGAGAACTGGCTAAAATATTGACGCACCAGCAATATCTTGTCGGGATCACCGGCCGGCGTACCGGATTGCTGGAAACTTTAAAAGCAGAACAACCCGAAAGGTACATTACCCATACCTTTGATCTCACTGAAACGGATACTGTTGCGCAACACCTGGAAGCACTCACAGAGGAGTTAGGTGGGCTGGACCTGCTGGTGATCAACTCCGGCGCGGGCGATACTAATGACACCCTGGAATTCTCCGTTGAACAAGCAACAATCGATATCAATATCGCTGGATTCACCTGCGCGGCAGACTGGGCCTTTAATTATTTCAGACGGCAGGGTTTTGGTCAGTTGGTGGGCATCAGCTCTATAGCCGGAATCCGCGGCAATTACCTGGCTCCGGCCTACAATGCGTCCAAAGCTTACCAGATCAATTACCTGGAAGGGCTGAGAAAGAAAGCCTTTTCCCTGAAAATACCAGTCACGGTCACCGATATCCGCCCGGGCTTCGTAGATACGGCTATGTCCAAGGGCGACGGCAAGTTCTGGGTAGCCAGCCCTCAGAAAGCGGCCGTACAGATCTACCGGGCGATCCGGGAACGCAGAGCCGTTTGTTACGTGACCAGGCGCTGGAAATGGGTTGCGCTCCTGGTCAGGCTGATGCCTGATGCCGTCTACAACAGATTATAAGCCAAATTTACATTACAGCTTCTCTCATCCTGCCCCGGAATGAATTTGTGAAAGATATTCGGGCATCAATTCTTAACATCGACATGCTGGCAGATGCAACGCTTTCTTTTATTTTTGTAAGAAAGCGAACACAATCATGGCTGCAACGGAGACGACACTTATTCCATTAGGATTCAAAGCACCGGAATTCACTCTACCGGATACGGTAAGTGGCAAAGAATTATCGCTTTCAGCGCTGAAAGGTGAAAAAGCTACAGTGATCATGTTTATCTGCAACCATTGCCCGTACGTTATTCATGTCAACCCGGAACTGGCGAAGCTGGCCAACGAGTTCACCGGACAAGGTGTCAGCTTTATAGCGATCAGCAGTAATGATGTAGCTTCCTATCCGCAAGATAGCCCGGAGCTGATGACCGAACATGCAAAAAAATCAGGATATACCTTTCCCTACCTGTACGATGAGGCACAAGAAGTAGCTAAGGCATATTTTGCAGCCTGCACGCCGGATATCAGCGTATTTGACAAAGACCTTCTGTGTGTTTACAGAGGCAGAATAGACGGTTCCACACCTAAAAATAATGTTCCGCTCACCGGTGAAGACCTCAGGAATGCCCTGCAGGCAATCGTTGACGGCCGGCCGGTCAGACAGGATCAGAAGCCTAGTATAGGCTGTAATATCAAATGGAAAACAGCTTAATACATGGATCTCTTCAAGATTTTCAAAGAAAACTTCAGCCTTGAGAATATCAAGGGCCAGGTAACAGCAGCCAGAAATACTGCCCAGGTCATTGAGTCGCTCCTGTCCCTGATGCAGGACAATAAAATCTCCAATTCTGTCAAGGAAATGCTGGGAAACCTGAAAGTCCTGGTAAAAGATCAGCCCAATATCGTTTCCATCAACCACTTCATCAATCACTTCCTGCTGAAGTTAAATCCTGAAAATCAACCGATCGTACTCAAGGAGCTGCTGGAAGTCTTCCATGAAAGGTGGAAACATGTGGATCGCAAAACCGCCAGCGTAGCTTTTAACCTGCATGATCTCAAAGGTAAAACGATCGCCTTTTACGGCAACGACAGCAGCATGACCGCCCTGGTAGACATTTGCGTGGTCCACCAGTCCAACACCTCGGTAGTGCAGATACTGGCTAAAAACGATAAAGAAGCCAAAGAACAGGCGGTCAATATACTCCAGCAGCATGTATCTGTTACAGCAGTAGACCTTTATAATATAGGGCGATTGCACGATAAAATCGATTACCTCTATCTCTCTGCAGATGTCATCATGCACGAAACCTTCATCACCAAATCCGGCGGACATCTGCTGGCTACCTGGGCCCGGCGGCACCAGATCCCTGTCATGATCCTGAGTGACAGCAGGAAGATCCTCAACAAAAAGATCCTGCCGGCTTCCGTACTGGGTACCTTCATCAATGAAAGCAAAAAAAGCCCCAATGATATATGGAAAGGGGCGCCTGAAGGAATAGAAGTCATCAATTACCACCTGGAAGAAGTCAGCAGCAGCCTGGTTGATTTTTTTGTACTTGAACAGCAGGCATATACCCCGCTGGAGTTATCCCATGAAGTGGATAAAATACTCGTGTCAAAGTTTATATGATCCTATAAATTGGCATAATAATTTCTGAATCTATCGTTAAATACAAAATTTAAGAACAAAACTATGTTCCATACATTCCTATTACAAGCCAACACAGCATTGGAAACCCTACAGGAACCTGTTGCTGCCGCAGCTACCAGTGATGAATCTGCCATAGAAATGCTTATAAAAGGTGGTCCGGTCATGATACCGCTGGCGCTATTGCTATTTGCCACCATCTATCTTTTTATCGAGCGTTTCCTTACCATCCGGAAAGCCAGCCAGATCGATCCGCTGTTTATGAGGAATGTCAAGGATTATATTCTCAATGGAAACATAGAAGGCGCCAGATCGCTTTGCAGATCGACCAACAGCCCGGTGGCCAAGATCATCGAGAAAGGGATCCTGCGCATCGGAAGACCGGTAAAAGAAATAGAAAGCGCCATAGAGAACGCCGGTAAAATAGAGATCAGCAAGCTGGAAAAGAACGTCAATATCCTCAATACAATCGCCGGTCTGGCGCCTATGTTCGGCTTCCTCGGTACGATTGTCGGGGTGATCACCATCTTCCACGACATCTCTATCAAGAACAGCATTGAGATCGGCACCATATCCGGCGGTCTTTATGTAAAGATGATCACCAGTGCGGCAGGTCTGTTCGTCGGTATGCTGGCCTTTGCAGCCTATAGCTTCCTCACCAACAGGATCGACCGGGAGATGAGTAATATGGAATTGAGCGCTATCGATTTCATCGACCTGCTGGAAGAACCGGCTAACAAATAATTAAAAACTTAGCTATGAATTTTGGCAAAAGAAAAAGGGAAAAAGGTGAAGTGTTCATAGCATCACTCAATGATATCATGTTCTTTCTGCTCCTTTTCTTCCTCATTGCTTCATCGCTGGTCACCTCTAACGGTCTGAATCTCAACCTGCCGTCAGCTAATGCGCAGGTTGTTCCGGATAAAACCCTGGATGTAAGCATCACAAAGGATCTGCAATATTATGTCAATAATACACCTGTAAGCCTGGAAATGATGGCACCGTCCATCACATCTGCATTGGGTGACGCAACCTCTCCTACCGTGGTGATCCGGGCAGATAAATCCATTCCGTTGGAACAACTGGTCAAAGTGATGGCGATTATCAAGGAAATGAACCTGAAAATGGTGCTGGCCACCGAACCTAACTAACCTGCTATGGCATCACCTGTATCCATACAATCGAAATCAGGGAATGAACGTAAAGCTTTCACTTATACGTCCATAGTCTTTATAGCTATCCTGCTGTTCCTTTTCATGTGGAAATTTGAGTACAAACAGGAATCCGAAGGCGGTGGAGGTATAGAGATCGACTTCGGCAACTCTCTTACAGGACTGGGCGATGACAACACTTCTTTAGGAACACCTGCTCAAACAGCAGAGCCGTCTGTGTCAGTACCCGAACCAGCGCCACAGGCACCGGAACCGGTAGTGGAAACCAAACCTGTCACCCCTGCAGTCTCCAATACAAAGAGTAACGCCAATAATGATGTGCTCACTTCCAATAATGCCGAAAGTATCGCGCTGGAAAAGAAAAAACGGCAGGAAGAAAAAGACAGGAAAGCGGCTGAGGAAAAAGCTAAAGCAGAAGCACGCGCCAAGGCAGAAGCTGACGCGAAGGCCAAAGCGCTGGCAGATGCCAAACGCCGGGAAGAGGAAGAGTTCAGGAATAAAATGCAGGGAGGCCTCAGCGGCATCGGTGGATCTGGATCCGGCGGAACAGGCAGCGGTTCCGGGCAAGGCAATACAACTCCGGGTGGCAACCAGGGAGACCCGGGCGGCGGCATAAATGGCGGAAACGGCACCGGAGGATCCGGTGGAGGTACCGGTGGCGGACATGGGACGGGTTCCGGATCCGGTGTAGGATCAGGAAGCTCGATCGGCAGCCATACACTGGCCGGCAGAAGCATGGTCTCCAAACCGACTGTAGTGAATAATAAAGCCGCTTATGGACGCATAGTGATCAAGGTAACGGTAGATAAGAAAGGAAATGTCATCGCAGCCAGCTATAACTCCCAGGGCTCAACAACCAACGATGCCTACCTGATAGAGCTATCTGTCAACTCCGCCAAGAAGATCAAGTTCAACGCATCTTCTACAGCAACGGATGAACAATTCGGAACGGTTACGTTCAATTATACTGCACAATAATGACCGGACCTGTTACTTATCAAGAAGTTATAGATCACTTATATAACCGCCTGCCAATGTTTAGCCGCATTGGCAGCGCTGCTTATAAAGCAGACCTCAGTAATACCATCGCTTTATGCAACGCTACAGGTAATCCTGAAAAAAAGCTCCGCTGTATTCATGTCGCCGGTACCAATGGTAAAGGTTCAGTTTCCAACATGCTGGCATCCGTTTTCCAGGAAGCAGGTTATAAAACCGGGCTGTATACGTCTCCGCACCTAAAAGATTTCAGGGAACGGATCCGGATCAACGGCACAATGATCCCCGAACAATCGGTCATCCGCTGGTATCAGGAACTTATACCTGTAGCAGACCGGATACAGGCGTCCTTCTTTGAAATGACCGTAGCTATGGCATTATCATATTTCATTGAAGAACAAATAGATATAGCCATTATTGAAACCGGCCTTGGAGGCCGGCTGGATTCCACGAATGTAGTACAGCCAGACCTCAGCATCATCACTAATATCGGGCTTGACCACCAGCAGTTCCTTGGTCATACCCTACCGGAAATAGCAGCAGAAAAGGCCGGTATCATCAAACCTAAAACGCCTGTGCTGATCGGTAAATTCCAGGAAGAATGTGCCATCGTCTTCAATGAAAAAGCCCGGCAATTACATGCGCCAATATATTATTGTAAAAATTTAAGGAATTCAATTCAAATAAATGATTTTAAGACTATTATAATTAAAAAAGATAGCACTAAAATCATTACTACCTGTCCGCTGAAAGCTGCTTACCAGGAAGAAAATATCACAACGGTTACAGGTGCGATACAAATATGGAATGAAACTCATGCTCAATATGCGATTCCTGATCGGGCTATACAGGCAGGACTCGATCACGTTTTGGAGAATACGGGATTCATGGGCAGATGGCAACAACTGCAGACAGCACCTAAAGTAATAGTTGATGTAGGGCACAATGAAGACGGTATAAAAGAGATACTTAAGCAGCTACAAAAAGAAACCTATAACAGACTACATATCGTTTACGGTGCCGTTAAAGACAAGGACGTACGTTCTATCCTTAGTTGGTTACCGGTTACGAACACCAGCTACTATTTTTGCGAACCACCTCTTCCCCGCAAGCTGCCACTGGAAGATCTGGTCACTGCAGCAGAACAAATGAACCTGCCGGTCCGCTATGCCGGGCACGATCCCCAAAAGGTCTATCAGTACGCACTGAACCAGGCTGACAAAGATGATCTCGTGCTCGTTCTGGGCAGCTTCTTTATAGTGGGCGAGATTTTGTAATTTTCATCCCCTATTTCCCAAACCAATATGGAACCGAGCTTTTTTGAACACCTCTCCCATATCCGGCTGATTGCCCTGGATGTAGACGGAGTATTGACTGACAACACCCTGCTATGTACAGAAGACGGTCACCTGCTCCGGGCCATGAATACCAGGGACGGTTACGCAATGGCGACTGCTCATAAAGCCGGGATCAGGCTGGTGATCATTACAGGCGGAAGTTCTACCGGTGTGCTTTCAAGACTGAACAAGCTCGGAATTGCAGATGTATTCAGCGGTATCCAGGACAAGCGCCCCGTGCTGGAGCAATATTGCAGGGAAAAGGGGTTTGCTCCGGAAGAAACCCTCTATATGGGCGATGACATACCTGACTATGAAGTCATGCAGTGGTGCGGTACATGCGCCTGCCCGAATGATGCAGTACCGGAAATAAAATCCATAGCCCGGTATATCTGCAATCACAAAGGCGGCCACGGATGTGTCCGGGAGATACTGGAATTAGTTTTAAAACAACAAGATAAATGGTTCAACCCACAAATATGAAATACTATCTGCAACTTGTCAGACCTGTCAACCTGGTCGTCCTGACCCTCACCATGCTCCTGTTCAGATATTGCATCATAGACGCAGAATCTTATGCGTTATATGATTTTGTCCCTTACCTGAAAGATAGTGCGTTTTACATTCTCCTGGCCACCACGATCCTGGTAGCTGCCGGAGGATACGTCATCAATGATATATTCGACATAGAAACGGACCGGGTTAACAGGCCGGACAGGTTGATCGTAGGGCAGCATATAGATGAGAAGAAAGCTTTCAATTTCTACTTCGGACTGACAATAGCCGGTGTTGCAGGCAGCTTTCTCCTGATGTACCTGACTAAAAATATCAAGGTATCCAGCATCCCGATGATCACCATCATCCTGCTCTATCTCTATGCCACAACTTTCAAGAAAATGACCTTAATGGGCAACGTAGTGATTGCGCTCTGCTCTGCGCTTCCTATCATTCTCTTATCCATTTACGAGTTACGGATCAACCAGTTTGACACGGCAGTGATCATTCTTTTCACGCAAGGAATCGGGCTGGCGGCGATGGTATATGCCACCTTCGCATTCATGACTACCCTGATCAGGGAAATCATCAAAGATGTGGAAGATATGAAAGGCGATGACGCGATTGATGCGAGAACCTTTCCGGTTATAGCCGGCATCAACGCTTCCAAAGCCCTGATCCTCATCCTGCAATTCATCACCCTTTTTCTGATCGGCCTGATCGGCTACTATTTGCTGGCGTTTAAACTGGCGATTCCTTTCTATGGCTATGTTCTCTGTCTTTTACTGCCGCTATTGGTGCAAATAGCGCTGGTAATACAGGCCAGACAGCCGGAACAATTCAGATGGGCGAGCACAGCGGGTAAGGTACATATGTTCTTAGGAGTATTGACCATGCTGTATTTTTACAACGGCCTGGCGCCTTACTTCTTCAATCAGCTGTTCAATTATATCGCTCAGCTCTTCAATTTTATCCGTTAGCAGGTTCTTCCTCTTCCGGATCCAGCGTAGCGACAGGCACTTCAATATTCATCTCGTCGTCCCAGATACTGCTCATAAAGTTATCAACTCGTCCCTGAAGGAGGTTGACCAGCGCTTTTAATGCTTCGAACTCTTCACTGGTAGTCTGCGAGATAGGACTTCCGCCGGTATATTTCACCTGTATTGCAGCATTGGAAACAGAGGGCAGGATGATCAGCTTGATCTCTGCTTTATGGGTTTGCCCGTGTACCAATGCTTCGAGCAACTGATGCATAAGCCGATACAAAATCATCTCACTGATCTTATCCAGTTCGTGCTGCCTGAGATTACTTTTCAGGTATAGCTTGATCGGGTAAGTCCGCTGGTATTTCCGGACCATATCCGTGAGTGCAGGCTCCAGTCCGTAACGCATCAGTGTAGGCGGCATCAGTTCGTGGGACATCTCCCGCACCTGCTGTGTGCTTTCATCGATATTCTCAAGAATACGGTCTATATATTCCCGCTCCTCCTCATCCTGTATGCTGGACCGCAAAGAAGATAATTTCATCTTCACGGCAGACAAATGTGCTCCGATGCCATCATGCAGCTCTTCCGCTACCCGTCTCCGCTCCTTCTCCTGCCCTTCTACTAGGGAATGGCTGTACTTTTTATTCAGGTTGCTAAGCTCGTATTTCACCTGTTGGTTACGTCCTACTACAGCCCTGATTCTCAATGCCGTCACCGTCGACAACAGGATACTGATCGCCAGCCCGCCGGTGTATAAAAGTATATGCCCGATCAGCTTGCCGGTCCAGAAGCCGAACTCTATGAACGGATTGAACAGATAAGCGCTGAACAGGAAATAATACAGCAAGGAAATGATCAGTGTTCCTTTATCTTTCACCTTGGGCAATGCCCAGAATATCACCGAGATCACCAGGAGATTGGTCAGGTTGATATACGCTGTCTGGATGATCAGCAGCGTATCCTGGAACATGACGTTCAGAAAAGATACCGGAACATACAACAGCAACAGGATGCAGCCGATCACCATGAAAACATTCAGTACCGTTGAGTACCAGCCGCTTTCGATCCGGAAGGAAAGAAACTCTTTAAGGAAGCGGATCGTCACTAGCAGGTAGGCATAGAGGAAGAAATTACGGATGATAAAATCCAGGTAACTTCTGCCCGGCCAGAAGACTTCCAGCGGAATACCGCTCTTCATCAGCAGCAACATACCTCCAAGGCTCAGATAAAGCCAGTAGTAGACGTTGCTGCGCTCCCGGATCAGGAAGACCACAAATCCCGTTACTGTGATAAAAAACAGCAACACACCGTAAAAAAGCCCTCTTCCGAACTCGATCCCCTGGCTCCTCAGGTATTTATCTTTCTTATTCCAGATAATGACCGGTAAATCAAAGACAGGCGCATTGGTATGAACACGGATCAGGAAAGCGTATTCCAGACCCGGCTGTGCCGTAAAAGGTATCACGATATTCCTGTCGTAGTAATCGCTCGTTTTCAGACCGCCCCGTGTAGCAACCACTCCTGAAGCAATAATGGTATCCTGGAAAAACACGTAATAATCCGCCTGACTCAGACCGAAATTGCCCATTTCCACCAGAAAATCGAAAGGAATAGCCTGGGGATTGTGCACTTTAAAGAACAGCCATTTCTGTGACTGAGTGGTCACAAACAGATAACGCTTGACCCGTTCATCATAATGGCTGGACTTCATCTGGAAATATCGTTCCTGCGGACTACTGACCGTATCGGTAGACAGGTAATATTCAATATAATCCACTCCTTCTGCTACCACAAAACCGGAATCGAGCTCAAATACAGGCGTTTCAGCTTTGCAAAGCGTACCCAGTAACACCCCTATGATCACTAACAGATACCTCATATCAATTCTTTCATAGGTATTTTAATCGTCATCCTGGTACCAGTCCCCGGAGATGAATCTACCGAAAGCTGTCCGTTCATACCTTTTACACGGGATTGTATATTCAGCAGACCTATTCCACCGCGATTACGGCTCACATCAAACCCTTTACCATTGTCAGAGATCATGATCACCAGGTCGTCATCGTACGAGATACTGACGGTCACCGCTGTAGCCTGCGCGTGCTTACTGATATTGCCGGCTATTTCCTGCAGGATCCTGCAAACGTTGACCTTACTGAAGTCATTGATATTCGGTGAAGGAATAGCCAGGTAATAACGGATATCTATATTGGCAGACCGCAAAGGAGCATATATGCTTTTGATCGCATCATAAAAACTTTTATTCACATAATCGGAAGGGACGAAATCCGTAGTTATCTTATCTATCTCTTTTCCAATAGATTCTATCTCTGTAGTTAAAGTTTTTAATCTTGCCCTGGAAACGGGATCATTCAATTTCGTGATCGTAAACTGCATCTGCTCAGCCAGCATTTCCACGTCCTGGCTGATCCCTTCCCGGATCCTGTCCGTCAACCGTATCCGCTCTTTTTCCTGGCCTTCGATATAAGCATTGATCGTATTCCTGCTCAGCAAGAGCAGGCGGTATTCTCCCGAAGAGTTATCCTTGATGAAACTGTAAAAGCTCACTGCCAGGATAATCGTCACTACCAGGATCTCCAGTACAATAAGAAATATACTGACATGAGGGGTCGATATATGGCTCGGAAACACATTCCAGTCATAAATGCTGAAATTTTTCAGGAAGATCGGGAAAGCATTACCTCTGACCAGGATCTGCAATATCCAGTTGAGGTACTGAACAAATACTGCGGCAGTGATCCACAATACCTCTTTACGCTGTACCTGGTAAAAGGTCACTATACAAAGCGCAAATATCACCAGACCATATCCGAGGTACAGACCGTTAATAATGTTGTAACCGATCTGGAAAGGCAGGTTAGAACTGGGGAAAATAAAAGCAAATGTTACCAGAGCTACTACCGTAAAGACCACCATCCACATTAATCCCAGTAAAAACTGGTTAAACCGGATCAGGTGTAAAGAAGTACTGAAAAATATCCTGATGAAGGTGATGTGAATGATGATCGAACCGAAAGTCACGATATACGGGAGAAATTTCTGAACATACGGGAAGGAAGGCCAGATATACTGCAGACCGACACCTGTATCACTCAGCATATTGAAAATACTCAGGACATTGAGCACCAGATAAAGAATAAAAAAGCTGTTCCGGGTAAAGAAATATAAGGTCAGCAGGGTCAGGGAAAACAGGAAATGAATCCCGAAGAACACACCCAGGAAAAGATTGTCATTATTGGTCCTCCGGATAAAGGAATATTCATTGCTGAGTATCAGCGGGAAATTGATCGGCTCCCACTGTTTCTTGATCTGGAAGATGAAATCAGTAGTCGTATTCGGCTCCAGATCAATCGGAACGATATAATTCCTGTGGGAAAGGATCTTGTTACCGTATCTGAAGTTATCTCCCATGGAAGCGATCTCCCAGATAGAATCCTTGTGTGCCGTATGAATGCGCTGATAAACAATGAAATGATCCAGGTTGGGATAAGCGATATTCAGGAAGTACTTTAACGGTTCAGCGGTCTCATTATAGATATGCAGCTGCAGCCAGTATTGACTCTGTCCGTAGCCGAGGGTGACTTCATTTTTCGCATTTACCCTGAGTGTCGCCGCCGTAGGTGTGGAAGTCTCCAGGAAGTCCCCGAGATCCATGTTATTGGTACTGTCGCTGAGATAACGGATATATTTACCCAGGTGCAGATCTACCGCATCCCGGTTGACAACCAGTGTATCATAGGACGCTGAAAAAACATTGCCTTGCACCAGCAGCCAGCACTGGAACAAGGCAAGTATAAAAATTTTCAGGTAACGGGTCATAGACACTGTAAGATAATCAAAGAAGCATCTATTTGACCGAGGATTATTTACCTGCAGGATCCGCCCCGGTAGCCGGATTGGTAGATCCTTTACAAAGCTTCTCGATCTCTGTGTCGATCAGGTAAAGGTTATTTCCTTCCTCTCCCACCAGTTTTATTTTATCCAGGATTCCTCTGTACAGGTTTTCCTCTTCCAATTGCTCATTGATATACCACTGTATAAAGTTATACGTGGTGAAATCGGCCTCACTCAGGCACAAGCCTGCAATCCGGTGAATAGCTTCTGTTACTTCCAACTCACTTCTGTAAGCGCGCTCAAACACATCTTTCAATGATTTGAAGGCCAATTGTTGCTGTTCCAGCGGCGGAACGACAGAGCGACCGCCCTTATCATTGATATATCGGAAGAGTTTCATCATGTGCATGCGCTCTTCGTCAGAATGCTCATAAAGAAACTTAGCTGCTCCTGAATAACCTTCGACATCGCACCAGGAGGCGAACGCCAGGTACTTATATGAAGCCGCAGACTCCATAGCAATCTGTTTATTCAGAATCGCTTCTATAGATGGTTTTAGCATAGACATATTGTTATGAACCGCGAAGGTAACCAATTTGTTTCAGCTCCTCGCGTTGTTTTTTTGTGAGCCCCATCACTACTCTGTCATAAGAATGATCGATCATTTCCCTGACCTGGGCAGCAGAAAGCTCGCCATCCAGCGTCACCGTATTCCAGTGTTTTTTGTTCATATGATAGCCCGGACGAACAGCGCTGAACCTTTCTCGCCACTCTATAGCGGTCTCCGGCTCTGCCTTTAGGTTAACTTCCAGCGGATGATCATTCAGGTTGGTCAGTAAAAAGATCTTATTCAAAACTTTGAAAACCAGCACCTCATCTCCGAAAGGAAATTCTGAGCTAACGCCTGCCTTTTGCAGGCAGTATTCGGAAATGCTTTCTACGTTATCCATAAAATAATCTTCTCAGTATGATCATACACCCATTTTAGACCGCTTGATCAGGTAGGCCTGTAAAATATCCGCAAATCCCTTATCGATATCGGCTTCTACCCAGTCGATCTTGTACTGCGCACATTTCAGCATGATCTCCCTACGCTTTTTTTCCATTAAAGCCAGGTAACGTTCCCGCACCTGCGCAGGCAACAACTTCACTTCTTCTCCTGTTTCCAGGTCCACAAAATGGTACGGCCGGTTTTCAAACCTGAAATTCAACTCCTCTGCGGCCTTGTGAACATGAAAGATCACCACCTCGTGCTTGTTGTGCTTCAAATGCTGTAAAGAGCTGAAAAAAGCTTCTGTTTTTTCCGGGTGATCGAGCAGGTCACTGAAGATAAACACCAGGGAACGCCGGTGTAAAAGTTCCGCTATCTGGTGAATACAGGTGGAAAGATCCGTTTTTTCCGAAAACTGTTCCGGCTGCGTCAGGACCTTATACAAATGGTTATAGATCAATTGCTGATGCTGGGCATTGGTCCGGGAAGCCGTATGAACCGCTATCTTATCGCTGACCAGGGTCAGCCCGGCTGCATCCCGCTGCTTCCGCAAAAGATACATCAGTGCCGCTGCCGATACTGCAGAAAATTCCAGCTTATTGAGCTCCTTGCCCGAACTTTCTTTCGGATATCGCATGGATGCAGAGATATCGATCACGATCTGACATCGCAGGTTGGTCTCTTCTTCAAACTTCTTGAGATACATTTTGCCGGTCTTGGCATACACTTTCCAGTCTACGTTGCGCACAGAATCGCCACTGTTGTAGATCCTGTGCTCCGCAAATTCAACAGAAAAACCGTGGTAAGGACTTTTATGTAAACCGATAATAAATCCCTCCACGACCTGTCGCGCCAGCAGATCCAGTTTTTCAAACTGTCTGAAATCAATTTTATTGACCTCCATATTATAAAAATAGGGTTACTCTACCGGAAGTAAAGTAACCCCACCTGTTTTTTTGCTAAAGAGTTTATAACAAGCTATCCAGTTTCTGCTTCAAAGCCGGTTTAGGCACAGCACCGACCACTCTGTCTACCAACTCTCCGTTCTTGAAGAATAAGATAGTAGGAATGCTGCGGATACCGAACTGGGCTGCGACATCACCATGATCGTCTACATTACACTTTGATATCAATGCTTTTCCCTCATATTCAGAAGCCAACTCCTCTACTACAGGACCGATCATGCGGCAAGGGCCACACCATTCAGCCCAAAAGTCAACTAAAGCTACTTTTTTGCTATCCAGTACTTCAGACTGGAAATTGCTCGTTGTGATTTCGAATGCCATGATTTTTATATGTATTTAATAAATAAATCCTGATTTACTTAAGATAACATGATTTTACGCACAATGGTTGCGTCCAGCTTCTCATTAATGATATCGCAGAGCGATGCGGATGCCATCTGCAGGTTTTGCCTCAGGGAAGCACTTTCGACCTGGGCGCGCAGGATGCCGTTGCTGAAATCCACTCTGGTCACCAGTCTCCTGGCAGATTCCGGTAAGGAGGATACAAACAGCTCAGCCACCCGCAAAGATTCCAGTTTTTTATCCAGCTGGTTCTCTTTTGCAAATTTCCCGATCGCATCCGACAAAGAAATGCTTTTGCTAAACCTGTAATCCATCGCTTTTTTTGACATAACCCTCATTTACCTTAAAGATCTCATAGTTTTTACCGGTTGATTCCAGGATATTCATCAATCTTTCGGGGTGCGTATCCGTCACAAACACCTGTCCGCACCTTCCGTCTCCCAACATCCTGAAAAGCCTGTCGACCCTACGCTGATCAAACTTCTCAAAGATATCATCTAGTAACAAGATCGGGTATATTTTTTTTCTATCAAGCAATAGAGAGAACAAAGCCATCTTCATCGCCACAATAAAAGTCTTCTGCTGTCCCTGTGATCCGACCTTCTTCAGCGGGTGCCCGTCCAGCAGCAGCTCCAGGTCGTCCAGGTGTACACCCCTGGTTGTCCGTTGCAGCATTAAGTCTCTGTTTCTTTGCGACTTAAGCATGCTGTCCAGCGTGCCATCCGCAAGATGAGAACGATAGATCACCGTTGCCGTTTCCTTTTCCTGACTGATGTAACTATACATCCGGCTGACCTCGACTGAAAATTTTTCAACAAAAGAATTTCTTCTCACATAGATCTGCTCACCCAGCTGGGACAACATCAGATCGATCGTATCCAGCAGCGTATCATCGGGATACGATTGCTCTGACAACTGTTTCAGCAATGCATTCCGGTTCGTCAGCACCTTATTATATTGCATCAGCAGTTCCGTATAACGGATGTCCGCCTGACAGAGCACGGCATCAATCATCTTCCGCCGTTCCTCACTGCCTCCCAGTATAATGGCATTATCATTCGGTGCGATGATCACTACGGGGAAACGGCCGACATATTCCGCCAGCTTGTCTTCTTTTACCTTATTCAGCGACACCTCTTTTTTGCGCCCTTTAAGAATCTTCATCGATACCTGGAAGATGCGGTCTTCCCTGGACAATTGCGCCTGCAGCGCCATCCCTTCGGCATCGTGGCGAAAATTATATTGTTCTGTGGCGTTAAAATAACTCTTGGTCGTACATATATAGTAGATCGCATCCAGGATATTGGTCTTGCCGGCACCGTTCTCTCCCACCAGACCTACAAAATCGGCTGACCATTGAATGTCCAATTGACTGTAATTTTTAAAATCTGTCAATATCAACCGGTCAATCACCAAGCTTTTTTCCACTTTTCAAAGATAAGCATGATACAGAGAGTAGAACTATCTATATAAAAAACGCAATGAAAATTATACCTTTGCGGCTATATTATTAAAAAACCAGATTCTATGGCTAAAAGTCAGTCAGGAGACATATTTGCAGCTGAAGAGGCTGCGGAAAAGAAAGCAAGAGGTTTCTTTGAAAAAAACAGCAAACTCATAGTCGGTGCCACGATCGGTATTTTAGTGGTGATAGCCGGTGGTTATGGCTACAAACACCTGATCCTCGCTCCTAAAGAAGATAAAGCGCAAACGCAGATCATCCGTGCCCAACATTATTTTGAAATAGACTCTTTCAACCTGGCACTCAACGGCGACAACGTTGCACTGGGATTTAAAGATATCGCAGATCAATACAGCGGTACGAATGTCGGCAACGGCGCCCGCTTGTATGCCGGTATTTCCGCACTTCATTTAGGTGATTTTGAAGGAGCAATCAAATACCTCGAAAGCTTCAGCTGTGATGATCCGCTGCTCAATGCCCGCAAATACGGATGCCTTGGTGATGCAAAAGCAGAACTGAACGATATGGCTGCCGCTGCAACTTATTACCAAAAAGCGGTAGAAAGCGCTCCGGACAACAAGATCACTGCTCCGACTTACCTGTACAGGCTGGCTAAGGCGCAGGAAGCTGCAGGCAAAACCGCTGAAGCGGAAGCTACATTTGACCGGTTGAGCAACTCGTTCCCGGAATCTTTCGAAGGCGTACAAGCTGAAAAAGAATTAGCCAGACTGCAAGCAAGCAAATAAGGAAAATGGCTTCTTCATTAAAAAACCTTTCAGACTATGATCCGGCTTCCGTACCTTCCGGTGCTGGTAAACGCTTCGGAGTTGTAGTAGCCGAATGGAATCAGCACATCACTTTCGCGCTGATGAACGGATGTAATGAAACCCTTCGTCAGTACGGTGTAGCGGAAGAAGACATCCTGATCAGCTTTGTTCCGGGTACTTTTGAATTACCTTTCGCCGCACAAAAGCTGGCCAAAGAATTTCACCTTGCCGGCGTGGTTTGCATCGGTTGTGTCATCAAGGGAGAAACCAAGCACGACGAGTACATCAATAATTCCGTAGCAAATGCGCTGCAAACGCTGAACATCACCCATAACATACCTTTCATCTTCGGTGTACTGACCCCTAATACGGAACAGCAGGCGCTGGACCGGGCTGGTGGCAAATACGGTAATAAAGGTGTGGAAGCCGCAGTGACAGTGCTCAAGATGGCTGCGTTATAAAAAAGCAAGACTTTTTATTTTACTGATAAACGGGCCGGAAAAATTCCGGCCTGTTGTTTTTATAATTGAGCGGATCTGCCACGCTATTCTGAACAAGTTGTTTTTAGTAATTTAGATACATAAGAAACAGGCATTGCAGGTACCCTATTTATTCAAGAGCAATTCACTAAAGCATCTATTTTGGCAACGATCAACAAAGATATCTTTTCACATTTCCCGATAGATTACAATGGTCCGATCTGGGAAAAGCTCACCAGGCTGGACTTCTCTAAGAAAACCAGGCTGACCAGGGATATTCTTTGCTTCCTGGAAGAAGGCGTTGTCAGGAAATATTACCTGAGTATTGAGCCGGAATACAACAGAGACCTTTCTGTGGAGTTTTATTTTTCAGGAGATATCTTCACAGCAAAAGCAGATAACGATATCGAACAGCAATTTTTCTATCAACCCATCAGCAGTGGGACACTCTGGTATATAGATATGGCAGAAGTAAGAAAAATGTTTTTTGAATCTGCATTGTGCAGCGCTACCCAGAAATTCTTTATGGAACAACGGCTGCGGGATAAAAGCATCAGAGAAATCCAGTTACTCAAAACTTCTCCGCTCGATTTATACAATTACCTGTTAGAGCACAAGCCACAATATATCCAGTCCGTCCCTATGAAATACCTGGCCTCCTATATCGGTATTACGCCACAGGCTTTGAGCAGGATAAGAAGGAAAATTAGTTAACCGAGGTTCATTGTCTGGATCTCTGCTGCTGTCTTTCTTTGTAAAAAACAAGCAGCATGGAAATTCAGAAACTAAACTGGGCAGGAATCCAGCTTTCGGCAAACGATAAGACCATCTGGATAGATGGCGTTGAAGATTTTTCCTTTTACAAGCCGGTAATAGGAGACGCTTTGAAAAAGACGTTGTTCTTTTCTGATAAGATCAAGGCAGATTATATCCTTTTTACACATTTACACCTTGACCATTTTGATATAGGATTGATCAGAAAAAGTTTAAAAGATGATGGTAAAATAATTGTGTACTCAGCGCTTACAGACAAGATCCGGAAACATCTTAAAGATACCGATATCATAAGCCTGGAACTGGACGAAGTTTTTACGGAAGCTGGTATACATTTTAAACCGGTGTTTGCGATGGATGGCATTGGTGAGATCCAATGTTCCTGGATCATTGATAACGGAAATACAAAGATCTTTCATGGCGGTGATACTATATGGCATAATCAATTCTGGAGATTGGGAAAAGAAAACCCAAACATTGATTATGCTTTCTTACCCGTAAACGGCGTTATAGTCAACTTCCCGATGATAGGTCTGGAATACAGTCCTGTTCCCGCATCTTTAACCCCGGAGCAAGCTTTTGCCGCTGCTCATTTATTGCATGCCAGCTATTTGGTACCTATTCACTACGGCCTGTTTGAGCATGACCCATACTACCTGCCTCAGAAATTTACAGAAAAGGATCTGGAAATTCTATCGGACAAAACCCGGCAACCATATATCGTATTAGAAGACGGAGAATATCTTAAGCAACCTTCAATCACTTAAGCGTATTGGATAACAGATACAGTAAATAATACAGCAACAACGACCCGTCGTACCAAAGCATGATCTGCCATTTCTCCGCACGCTCACTGTATTGCAGCGTCTTGTAAAGAAGCGCGCTCATGAGCAGAGCAACCGCTATCCAGAATCCTGCAGTGACAGGAACAATGCTCCTGTAATATCCCAGCCAGACCGCCAGCGCAGCCAGGAATATACCGGTCAGCAGTACCAGCAATTGCTTGCATTTCTGCGCACCCCAGACATTGGGAATGGTTTTCAGATCCGTGAGCCGGTCAGCATCTGCATCATTGATATCGAAAGGAAGCGTAATGATAAAGATGAACAGCGCCTGGATCAGGAACAAAGCGATATGCCGGAGGCCGATCCCGCTCCAGCCATCGCTTTCGATAGCAGGAATGATCACGGCCATGGCAGCCCACACGAAGGAAATGAAGAAGATCTTCGCAAAAGGCAGGTTCCGCAGGATAAATTTCTGCTTCCCTGGCAAAGGAATTCCAAGCGGATAACTGACAGAAATGGCACCTAAAGCTCCGAATGCCAGCCAGGTCCGCGCCTTAAGCAACAACGCAGAAACGATAATCACTGCACCACTGATCACCATGCTGGCGATCGTAAAGCCGCGCTTATTTTCCAGCCACTGATAGATGCCGTCCTTGTAATAATCAACATGAATACGCTCATGGAAAGCCCAGCGGCTGAGCTGATATACGAAAAACGTGGCAGCAGTGATCAATACCAACAGCGGCCATAATAAATGCAGTGGTAGCCCCAGCAAGCCTATATTCAGTAAGGCGAAGCAAAGAGCTCCCGTTGCGATATAGATATTGCTAAAGATAGCCAGTCGTACAACTTTTGTCAGCGCAGTCCGGATATCTTTAAGCCTGTCCATTTTAATCGATATATTTAAGCGATTGGTTGGGGTCTACTTTCAGCAATGTCGCATAGATCAGCTTGATCGTATTCTCTACATCCCGTTTAGCCACCATCTCTACTGTTGTATGCATGTACCGCATCGGCAGGGAGATCAGTGCAGAAGGCACTCCCCCGCTTCCGTATGCAAAAGCGTCTGTATCTGTTCCCGTCACCCTGGATGAGGCATCTCTCTGGAAAGGTATCTTATAGGTTTCCGCTGCAGAAAGGATGAGCTTACGGACATTATTCTGTACCGCAGGTGCGTAAGTGATCACCGGCCCTTTGTCACAACGGGTATCGCCGTTCTCCTTGGCATCGATCAATGGTGTAGAGGTGTCATGGCAGACATCGGTAATGATCGCCAGGTTCGGTTTGAGTGATTCTACCACCATCTCTGCTCCTCTTAACCCGACCTCTTCCTGTACTGCATTCACGATATACAAGCCGAAAGGTAACCGAGTACCGGTTTCCCTGAGCAGCCTGCCCACCTGGGCGATCATGAAGCCACCGATCCTGTTGTCCAGCGCACGGCCACCATAGTATTTATTATTCAGGATGAAAAATTCATCTTTATAGGTCACCACACAACCGACATGAATACCCAGTTTTTCCACCTCTTCCCTGGAAGCAGCACCGACATCAATCGTGATATTACTGATTTTCGGGGTATGCTCTTTTTCTTTTCTCAGGTGAATAGCCGGCCAGCCGAAGATACCGTCTACAAAGCCCTGATCCGTATGAATATTCACCCTCATAGACGGGGCGATCATATGATCACTTCCTCCGTTCCGGATCACATAGATAAAGCCTGAATCACTGATATAGCTTACATACCAGGAGATCTCATCTGCATGAGCCTCAATTACTACTTTATAGGGAGCATCCGGGTTAATGACTGCCGTAACCGTTCCGTAGTTATCTACCTGGTAAGTATCGATATACGGCTTAAGATAATCCAACCATATCCTTTGTCCGCTCTCTTCATAACCGGTTGGAGATGCATTATTTAAATAACGTTTCAGAAAAGCCTCCGCAGCCTGGTCAATAGAATAATTAATTTCCGACATACCTTTATCTTATCCGGTAAAGTTAGATTTTTATACTCCAAGCTATACGAATTTATACAACTTATCAACGGAAGCACTGATAACATAACCTTATGGTATCATAAAGCAAAAGGGCCCAACGAAATGTTGAGCCCTATATCTGTAATTATTTTTTATGCTTATTGATATTCTTCTACCGGCGGACAGGTACAGATCAGGTTCCTGTCGCCATAGGTATTATCGACCCTGCCTACTGCCGGCCAGAATTTATTCGTTTTCAATCCCGGCAACGGGAAGATCGCTTCTTCTCTGGAATAACCGTGATTCCACTCTCCTGAGATCGCCTCGACAGCCGTATGTGGCGCCTGTACCAGCGGATTATCTTCAGCAGTAGTGACTCCATCCACTATGTTCTGAATTTCTTTCCTGATCTGTAACAGCGCATCACAGAAACGGTCCAGCTCCACTTTGCTCTCACTCTCTGTCGGCTCCACCATTAAGGTACCGGCCACAGGAAACGACAAGGTCGGTGCATGGAAGCCGTAATCCATCAGCCGTTTGGCAATATCGGTCGCTTCGATACCGGCTTCTTTTTTGAACGGACGTATATCCATGATGAATTCGTGCGCTACATGTCCGTTCGGTCCTGTATACAGGATAGGATAATGATCTTTCAACCTGGCTTTCAGGTAATTGGCATTCAGGATCGCATATTTGGTAGCATTGGTCAGTCCTTCATCGCCCAGCATTTTGATATAAGCATAAGAGATCAGCAGGATGCTCGCACTACCGAACGGCGCTGCAGAAATTGCATGTATAGCCTGTGGCCCGCCCGTTTTCACGATCGGGTTACCCGGCAGGAACGGTGCCAGGTCTTTGGCTACACAGATCGGCCCCATTCCGGGCCCACCGCCGCCATGCGGAATAGCAAAGGTCTTGTGCAGATTGAGGTGACATACATCGGCACCGATATTGGCCGGAGAGGTCAATCCAACCTGGGCGTTCATATTGGCGCCATCCATATATACTTTGCCGCCATTGGCGTGAATAATTTCACAGATCTCGATGATCGTATCTTCATATACTCCGTGCGTGGAAGGATAAGTCACCATAAGACAGGAAAGCGAATCTTTATACTCTTCTGCTCTGGCTTTAAGATCAGTCACATCGATATTACCGGCCTCATCACATTTCACCACGACGATCTTCATGCCTGCCATTGCTGCAGAAGCCGGGTTGGTACCGTGCGCAGAAGAAGGGATCAGCGCCACATTTCTTTGCGCTTCACCACGGCTCAGGTGATATGCCCGGATCACCATCAGACCGGCATATTCGCCTTGCGCACCGGAGTTCGGTTGCAGGGATGTCGCTGCGAAACCGGTCACTTTGGATAAGGCAGCTTCCAGCTCGCTGATGATCTCCAGGTAACCTTCTACCTGGTCCTGCGGTGCATAAGGGTGTATGGATGAAAACTCCGGCCAGCTCAGCGGCGCCAGCTCGGTGGTCGCATTGAGCTTCATGGTACAGGAACCCAGCGGGATCATGCCATAGGTCAGAGAAAGGTCCTTGGCTTCCAGTCGTTTGATGTACCGGAGCATTTCGGTTTCAGAGTGATAGGTATTAAATACAGGATGCTGCAGAATAGCGGAAGAACGAAGCAGCTCCGCAGGAATCTGAACAGACGCAGTTCCGACAGCCGGCGCTGCCAATTCTTTTGCTTCCGCAAAGACACCGATGATCTCTCTTACATCTTCTGCCAGTGTAGTTTCATCTACCGCGATCGTAATATGACCATGCTCTGTATATCTGAAGTTGATACCGGCACTCAAGGCCAGTTCTTCCACTTTGGAACTGAGCTGCCCGGCATCTACTGTAATGGTATCAAAATAAGCTGTATTCACCTGAGAGAATCCCAACGATTCCAGCGCATCGGCAATAGCTGCAGCGTTCAGGTGGATCTGGGTAGCGATGCTTTTCACCCCTTCCGATCCGTGATACACAGCATACATGCTGGCCATGATAGCGAGCAGTGCCTGCGCCGTACAGATGTTGGAAGAAGCTTTTTCCCGCTTGATATGCTGCTCCCGGGTCTGCAGTGTCATCCTCAGCGCCCTGTTGCCGTGCTTGTCTACCGATACACCGATGATACGGCCCGGGATCTGCCGGACATATTCTTCCTTACAAGAGAAATAAGCCGCATGCGGACCACCAAAACCCATTGGCACGCCAAAGCGTTGCGTACTGCCTATGGCCACATCAGCTCCTAATTCTCCCGGGCTGGCCAGTAAAGCGAGTCCCATGATATCCGCAGCCATGACCACGTAAACTTCCTGTTGTTTGCAGGCTGCTATCAGTTCTTTATAATCAGCCACCTTACCATTCACATCCGGGTACTGGATCAGCAAGCCAAAATAATCGTCTGAAGGTGTAAAACCGTCCACATTACCGATCTCCACTTCAATGCCAAATGGAATCGCTCTACCCTTGATAACTTCTATAGTAGAAGGGAAAGCAGTTTCAGCAACAAAGAACTTAACCGCTTTGTTATTTTTTCTTCGTTTGTTCTTGATATCATAGAGCATGTACATCGCTTCAGCCGCAGCAGTCGCTTCGTCCAGCAGGGAAGCATTCGCAAATGGTAAGCCTGTCAGATCAGACACCATTGTCTGATAATTGAGCAATGTCTCGAGGCGACCCTGGGAGATCTCCGCCTGGTAAGGCGTATACTGCGTGTACCATCCCGGATTTTCAAAGATGTTCCGCTGGATCACACCCGGCACAATGGTACCATAATACCCTAATCCTATGTAGCTCCTGTAAACTTTATTGGAAGCCGCTTTCCGACGCAACACTCTGAGGTATTCATACTCACTGATCTCATCACCTGTTCCCATCTCACTTTTCAGCCGGATATTGCCGGGCACTGCCTCATTGATCAATTGGTCAAGACTGTCAACTCCTATAGTTTTTAACATTGAAAACAGGTCACTTGAGTTAGGCCCGATGTGACGCGATGCGAAATTTGAGCTCATTAGAATATAAAGTATTACGTGAATTATAAAGCCCTGCAAATATAAGGTTTAGTCAAGAGAAGATATGTGAAGTTTAGGTTGTGTGGATAACGTATCGCTAATGTTTATCACTGGATATAATGAGGTGTCCTTTCAGGCCGGGCTATCGCTCATAGTCCTCATTTCACGCCGTAATGCGGCGCTTCATTCCGGGCTATTCCGCTCTATCCCTCACCCGTTCCCGGATCAGGCACTTGAATGAAATATATTTGAATAAAAGAGGAAACAGCCTGATTTATTGCTTTTCCAGGACCGCTTTTAAATTTTGCAGCCCCTGCTCAAAATCATCATCCATACTGTAAAACAGGTTCATAATATTGAAAGGATATGGCGAACGGCCTGTAACGCCCCAAGTGACAGTTGTTTTTCCTGCGCCCGCATCCTGTGTTATAATATAGGATCTTGCGGGATCTCCGAAGCCGAAATCCAATTCGGTATCTAAGCGCTCGCCAGCTGTCACATTTGTAATGGTTTGAGTTCCTTTGCCCATCTTTTTACTATCCCAGGCATATTTAAACCCGGGTGTTCCGTCCACACCTTCATAGGATTTTTTCATGCCCGGATCCGACAATTGCCATACGCCGTAATGATCCTGGTTCTTAACATATTTAATATAGTCAAACACCTCATTCCTGGGTCTGTCAATGACGATATCCTTCTCTACAGAAAAATCCTTTTTCACAAATAAAGCGGTGATCAACGGAATAGCGACAAGGATCACGACCACGATCAAGATGATTTTCAGGATACGCATATACTCCAAAGTTTAAAAACAAACAATCTGCCGGGCATCTTACATCCTGTTGAACCAGAAACAGTATCTGCATTCCTTTTGTTTTTCTAATTCGCCTCTGGTAACCAGCCCGTTTACATATTGAATATAAATATTTATTTCAATTAAATATTATACTCTGAGATATTTCTATCAGTGAAAACCTTTTCCCGATCAGCATTTAACCGGGCAATATTATTGTGCTTTCAAGATCAGCTCCGTTCTCCGGTTGAGGCTTCTTCCTTCCTCCGTATCATTGGCAGCGACCGGTTGGGCAGCGCCATAACCTTTTGCTTTCAACCGGTTGGCAGCGACACCTTTGGACACGAGATAGTTCACCACACTTTCTGCCCGCTTGCCGGATAATTCCATGTTATACGTTGCCTGGCCGGTATTGTCCGTATGCCCCGCGATCTCCGCCTGCATTTCAGGATGCCTTTTCAATAATGTTACCACCTCGTCCAGTTCCGGATAAGATACACTATCCAATACATAGCTGTCCGTCGCAAACCGCACATTCTTTAAAACTACTGTTGCGCCCTGGCTTAAGGGCTGCAGCAATACTTCCAGTACATATGGGTGCTGTATCGTAGCCGGCTGCGGCCGGAACTGGTCTGAATAAAATGCGTAACCCTGCTTTTCGACCTGCAACCTGAAGGTTTTATCTGCAGGCATACAAATCAGGAAAGCACCGTCACCGGCCGTTCTCCCCGCTGCAAAAAGCCGGTCATCTGCCAGCTCTGATATTTTATAGCGGCTATCCAGCAACTGACCACTCACAGCATCTTTGACCACCGCTTTGACATAGGTGGCCGGAATAGCCCTCACAGCTTCATTGAGCTCAAAACGGTATATGTCCAGGTGACCATAACCACCCGGACGATCTGTAGACAGGTAAGCGGTTTTACCGTCCAGGGCTACATAAAGACTGGACTCATCTCCTTCTGTATTGATCGGATAGCCGAGATTGACCGGTTCAGACCAGGTACCCTCTTCGGAAAGCCGGGTCATATAGATATCTTTTCCTCCCACAGAAGGATGGCCGTCGGAAGAAAAATACAGGGTTCTTCCATCTGCATGCAAGAACGGAGTTTCCTCATCTCCTTTGGTGTTGACGACCGGACCCAGATTTTGTGGTTCTTTCCATTTATTATCCTGGCCTAAATAAGAAATATAGATATCCTTTCCCCCTATGCCATTGGGCCGGTTGCTGCTGAACAATAATGCCATGCCGTTGGCAGACATATTGGGCTGGCTTTCCCAATCTGTGGAATTGATCGGAGCACCGATTCCCTGGGGTTGTGTCCACCCCTGAGGTGTCCGGACCGCATAAAAGATATCGCAACTGCCCAAACCGGAAGGCCTGTTACAAGCTGTAAAGAACAGGAATTTCCCGTCCGCTGATACCGTCTGTGCGCCTTCATTATCTGTTGTATTGACCGGCAACGGCTTTGCCTCCACCCACTGACTGTCTATATATTCCGCTACATAGAGGTCTTCATGTTTTTCTTTCCTGGTAAAAAAAAGCCGGTCTCCTTCCGGGCTGATATAAGGATACAACTCAAATGCGGCGGTATTGATGCCTGTGTCCAGGTTTTCCGGGTGATAAGGGACAGGATTACTGATGGCATGAAAAGCATACTCCAGGCGATCTATTCTTTCCTGGACCTGCCGCTGGTAAGGCAACCCCAGGTTTGGCCAGTCCTTCAGCCGCTTCAGTGCCGCTATGGCTTCAGGATATTGTCTCAGCTGATGATAAGCTTCCGCCTGCATGACCAGCCAGTCTTTGTCCGGGACAGGATATTTGCCGAGTATCGCTTCTATATGCGCAGCCGCTTCCTGAAACCGGTACGTATACAGGTAACTTTCTGCCAGCAGCTTCTGGGCCGGAATAAAATCAGGGTATTTTGCAGCAAAAGCTTTGAGCTGCTCCAATGTCTGTTCATAATGGCGGATACCGATCCTGGTCCGGATCTCGCTCCATTCCTTCTCTCCTTTTTTAGGAACTACCGCCACCTGTGCCTGCACTGAAAAGTTTATCAGCACCAGGAATATGATCAAAGCTCTTTTCTGCATGGAGTATTAACGTTTGAACAGCCGTGTTTATGGTATATCGAGGTATTTATGTGTCTGAACGGACAGCACCCATTCCGGATGACGCTTCACGTATTCTACGAGATCGGTTTCCATCCTTCCGCGCCGCCCCCATTCGGGCTGCAGCAGCAATTGACAGACGGGCCGGGCCATAGCGGCATGTTTTTCAGCCCAGTCAAAATCAGAGTTATTGAAAACAACCACCTTTAATTCATCTGCCTGGGCCACCACTTCCTCCAGAGGTGCCTTGAATTTCTTGGGAGACACACAGATCCAGTCAAAATCCCCGGACAGCGGATACGCCCCGGAAGTTTCAATGTGCGTTCTGAAACCAGCCTTTTTCAAAGCTGCTGTGAGCGCGCTCAGATCATACATCAACGGCTCACCTCCTGTTATCACCGCCAGGCGGCCGGGATACGAGGCTGCTTTTGATACGATCGTTTCGATCTCCATCCACTGTTCAGGCTGCACTTCCCAACTTTCCTTCACGTCACACCAGACACAGCCTACATCACACCCTGCCAGCCGGATGAAATAGGCGGCATGTCCGGCATACCGGCCTTCTCCCTGCAAGGTATAGAACTGCTCCATAACAGGTAATGCAGTCAGTGTATTCTTCTGCTCAGACACTTATTTATTCTAATTTTCTGCCTCTGAAAGATACAGCAAATTTACCTGACACTGGTCAGTTTAATCATATTGGTACGGCCTCTTCCCCGGATCGGCATGCTCCCCGTATTGACCACCACATCTCCCGGCCCGATGCTTCCTTCATTTTTCAGCAGCTCGATGACGTCATCTATACTCTCATCCGTACTTTCAAAACTATTGTAGTAATAACAGGTCGTTCCCCAGACGATGCTCAGGGTATTGAGCAGAAACCTGTTACTGGTAAAAACATAGATATCCGCCTGCGGTCTGTAGCTGGCCAGCATGAAACCGGTATATCCCGAATAAGTCATTGCATTCAGGCATTTTGCGCCTACGTCCCTGGCGATCCTGCAGGCATTATAACAGATGGCATCCGAAAGGAAAGTCGGTGAATCCCGGCTGGCATCGTGCTCTTTGTGATAAATTCTCAGCTCCAGCTCTGTCCTGCGGATGATCTTGTCGATGGTTTCAATAACCTTTACCGGGAATTTTCCTACAGAAGTTTCTCCGGAAAGCATGATCACATCTGCTCCATCCAGTACGCCATTGGCAACATCCGTTATCTCTGCACGGGTAGGCCTCGGCATTTCCAGCATTGATTCCATGACCTGTGTAGCAATAATGACCGGCCGCGCCTGCTCAATACATTTCTGAACGATATTTTTCTGCACGATCGCCATTTCTTCCATCGGCACCTCTACGCCCAGGTCTCCCCTGGCGACCATTACGGCATCGGCAGCCAGTATGATGGAGTCTATATTCTGGACAGCTTCCGGCTTTTCGATTTTGGCAATCACCCTGGCCTGTCCGTTCCTTTCTGTGATCAGGTCTTTCAGTTCAAGCACTTCTTTGGCGTTCCTGACAAATGAGAGCGCGATCCAGTTGACCGGCTGACTCAGGATAAAATCGAGATCTTTCCGGTCTTTCTCCGTTAAGCTGGGTACTGTTGTGACTGTATGCGGCAGATTGAATCCTTTCTTGGAGCTCAGTATCCCGCCATCCACCACCTTACATACTACCAGGTCCTTGCCATTGGTTTCAATTACTTCCAGGCTGATCTTGCCGTCATCGATCAGGATCTGTTCGCCTGGTTTAACATCCCGGGCAAGCGATTCGTAGGTTACATCGATCAGATCAGCGGTACCGATCACCGGTGTGCTCACTACTTTGATCAATTTCCCTCTTTCGAGCAGCACCGCATTGTTTTCGATCACTCCTACCCGGAGCTTCGGTCCCTGCAGGTCAGCGATGAGACTGATATGCGCATTGTGCTTTTTATTCAACTCTTCTGTCAGCTGTATTACATTCAGGTGATCTTCATGAGATCCATGAGAGAAATTCAGCCTGAAAGCATTCACACCGGCCATGTATAGCCGTTCCAGCTGTTCAAAGCTATTGGTAGCCGGCCCGATGGTCGCTATAATTTTCGTTTTTCTTTTCCGCTCGCTCATTATTTATACAGATGTAGACGATGTTGTTCCTTAATTTTTTTCAACGGCACTTCAGCTGCAATCGTTACAGAAGGCAATCCTCTCAGTACCGCCTGCATATTTTCCGGCAAATAGTCGAATTCCCCGTGCACTATTAAAAGATAATCAAACTGTTTCAATTCCGGCATGTAGCAGGACAACTCGTGCCGGTTGGCAATGAGATCAGCCTCGAAAAACCGTTCTTCTTCTTTAAAAGAATGTAAGGAAAATGACAAAATAACTTCATCTTCCGCCGGCTCCGCCATATCCTTAACAATAGAATAATTCTTATACGGTACGGAAATATCGTTCTGACGGGAAAGGTCCCAGTCAAAAGCTTTATTGACCAGCCAGCACATCTTATGGGGAAGACTCCTGGAAACAATACCCCAGACCCTGACATTTTCATCAAAGCTATATGCAGCCTTTGACAGCGTTTTCCTGATCATGTATGAAGTATCGTTAAAAAAGCTGAACGGATGCCTGTATGCCAATAATTCAGCCGTTCTCCCTCAAAATTACTAAATAAATATTGTGTCGTAATCTTCAAAAGGATTAACTTTGCCGAATCATATTCTGTTAAGAAATTATTAAAACCATGACAAGTATCGCTGAGCGAGTAAAAAATATCATCATTGAGCGACTCAATGTAGAAGAAGACCAGGTAACCGCTGAAGCTAGTTTTATCAACGACTTAGGCGCTGATTCCCTGGACACTGTAGAGTTGATCATGGAGTTTGAAAAAGAGTTCAATATCAACATTCCTGACGAACAGGCAGAAAACATCACCACTGTAGGCGAAGCTATCGCTTACCTGGAGGCTAACGCTTAATTCCGTTCAGTCATGAACCTGAACAGAGTAGTAGTGACCGGTATGGGTGCCGTCACACCTATAGGTAATAATACGCAGGATTATTGGCAGGCATTGTCAGACGGTGTCAGCGGCTGCAGGTCCATCACCCGGTTTGACACTACTCATTTCAAAACAAAATTCGCCTGCGAAGTCAAAGATTTTGATATCAGCCGTTTCCTGGATAAAAAAGAAGTCCGCCGATACGATCTTTATGCACAATATGCCGTAGCAGCATCTGAAGAAGCCATTCTTCAATCAGGTATTCTGGACGAACAGGTAAATAAAAACCGCGTAGGGGTCATCTGGTGTTCCGGGATCGGCGGTGTGGAAACCTTCCAGAACGAGGTCATCCATTACACTGAAAACGGCAGGATCCCTAAATTCAGTCCATTCTTTGTTCCCAGGATGATCGTAGATATAGCTGCCGGTCATATTTCCATGCGACATGGTTTCAGAGGATTGAATTTTTGTGTTGTCTCTGCCTGTGCTTCCTCCACCAACGGTATTATTGACGCTTTCAATTACCTGCGTTTAGGCCGGGCAGATGCCATTGTCTGCGGTGGCTCTGAAGCAGCGGTCAATGAAGTCGGCATCGGCGGGTTCAACGCACTCAGGGCACTTTCAGAAAGGAATGACAGTCCAGCAACGGCTTCCAGGCCGTATGATCTCCACCGGGATGGTTTTGTCATGGGAGAAGGCGGCGGTTGCCTGGTGCTGGAAACCCTGGATCATGCGCTCAAAAGAGGAGCCACTATATATGCAGAAATTGTCGGCGGTGGCATGTCAGCTGATGCCTATCATCTCACTGCTCCGCATCCGGACGGTGCCGGCGCGCAGGCGGTCATGCTGGATGCGCTGGATGATGCCAAGCTTCAACCGGAAGATATCGATTATATCAACGTACACGGCACTTCTACTCCTATCGGCGATATTGCCGAAGTAAAAGCTATTCAACAGGTATTTGGCCCGCATGCTTACAAGCTGAGCATCAGCTCCACCAAGTCCATGACGGGACATCTTTTAGGTGCGGCAGGTATTGTGGAAGCGCTGGCCTGTATCCTGGCTGTCCATAAAGGTATCATTCCCCCGACCATTAATCATTTTGATCACGATCCTGAAATAGATCCTCAACTGGATTTTACCTTTAACAAAGCGAAGCAGCGTCCTGTCGCCTATGCGCTCAGCAATACCTTCGGCTTCGGAGGCCACAACGCGTCCGTGATCTTCAGAAAATTCCAGGTTTAATGGACCTTTCTTCCCATATGTACGAACTGGACGCGCTCTTCAGGAAGCTGGGAGATACCTATCCTTTGCACGGTGAAGATCATTTCAGGATCGCACTGACACACGCTTCCAGCGACGGCAAACCGGGCGCTAATTATGAGCAGCTGGAATTCCTCGGTGATGCTGTGCTCAATATTGTTGTAGCGGAAAAGCTCTTTTTTACCTATCCGCTGAAGAAAGAGGGTGAGCTGAGCAAAATGCGCTCGTGGCTGGTCAGCAGACCTCAACTGAACAAGGCCGCGGAAGAGATCGGCCTGCACGCTTTTATTCATCACAAGATCGATAAGAAGTACATCGGCAAGGCAAAAGACCTGGGTGGCGATGTACTGGAAGCCTTGCTCGGCGCATTTTACCTGGACAATGGTCTGGAACCCGTCAAAAAAATCGCCGCCCGGTGGATCATCTCTCCGGAAAAGGTACAAAGAGCTGCTATAGATCTGCTGGACCCCAAAAGTGTTCTGCACGAATGGGCGCAAAGAAGAAAAAAGAAACTGGAATTCAGGCTGCTGAATGCCAATGTACAGAATCCTTCCCAGTTTGAAGTGGAAGTGCGGATCGACGATCAGCCTTATTGCCGGGGATATGGTCCGAATAAAAAAACTGCGGAACGCCAGGCCGCACAAGCTACTATTACACAACTGGATATCTCCTCCTGATCATGGTCGATAAAACTGTTCTGCTCGAGATCGTCAAAACTAAAATGCCTTACGGAAAGTATAAGGACAGGCTTATCTATGAGCTGCCTGTCTCCTACCTGGAATGGATGCGGAATAATAACGGTTTTCCGAAAGGCAAATTGGGCATGCTGCTGGAAACGCTGTACGTCATCAAAACCAACGGGCTGGAATTCCTGCTCAAGCCGCTGCTCTGAAGCTTCCGTTGAAGGTATTTCAACAGACTTGCCTGCCTTAGGGTAGGTAATTTACCTATCTATAGGTACATCTTTTTCAGCATATTTATCTTTAAAAGCTGTATCATTATATTCATTCACCACCACATTAACATTTTATCATGCTGGGAATATTATTCATATATTTTATCGGGAGATATTTTTACCGGCTGGCGGAGTCGCACAGCAAAAACAAATGGCTGTACGCTGTTCTCGGTGTCGGATCCTACTACCTGGCTACTTTCCTGGTAGGTGCGGCTATAGGGATCTTTTATATGGACTATGACACCATTCCTATTTCCGATCTGACCATGACCCTGATCGGTCTTCCACTGGGCTTGCTGCTCTGCTGGCTGTATTACCAGTTTCTTGCCAACAGATGGTCGAAAGCTACTACTACTTACCAGGATGGTGATGTGATCTACCTGGACGATAATATTGAACAGCTTTAAACGGTTCTGTTTTAAGAAGAAGCCGGCTGTCAGTGGCAGTGATAGAACCGATATCCTCTGGCGCTACGATTGATCGTAGCGATCAGAGATACAAGGTGATAGCACGCCCGGCCACCCCAATCAATTTTATAAAAATCTGAATCTCAATTAAACCAGTACAGGTTGCAGCACTTTCCCGGTCATGACCCCGTCTTCGTTGATCCCGGTCATCTGCACTTCTGTGAGCTGATTGACCAGCTCTGCCTGGTAAGGTATCGCCACTTTGATATAATTTTCTGAAAAGCCGAACATCATCCCGTTTTTCTCTTCATCTTCCGGCAGGATCCATGCCGGACGCCCTACAAAGCGCTCGTAAAAGGCTCTTCTCTTCTTCTCCGAAAGCACGGTCAGCATGGCATTGCGCTCTTCCCGGACTTTCTGAGGAACGACATTGCTCAATTCAATTGCCTTGGTATTGGCCCGTTCCGAATAAGTGAATACGTGAAAATAAGATACATCCAGCTCTCTCAGAAACTCATAAGTTTCCCTGAAATGCCCATCCGTTTCGCCGGCAAAGCCCACGATTACATCTACACCTATGCAGGCATCCGGCAGCCTTTTACGGATATGAGCGACCCTGTCTGCATACAGGTCTCTCCTGTAGCGGCGGCGCATGGAAGCCAGCATTTCATCTGAACCGGACTGTAGCGGAATGTGAAAATGCGGAACGAAGCGCGCACTGGACGCACAAAAATCGATGATCTCATTGCTCAGGAGGTTCGGTTCTATAGAAGATATCCTGAACCGTTCGATGCCTTCTACCTTATCCAGCTCCTGTACGATCCGGAAGAAGTCCCAATTCCCTTCCAGGCCTTTCCCGTAATCACCGGTATTGACACCTGTCAGCACGATCTCCCTGACGCCCTGAGCAGCCAGCTTCCGGGCATTACTGAGCACATTTTCCGGTAAATCGCTCCGGCTTTTGCCCCTGGCGAGCGGAATGGTGCAGAATGAACATTTATAATCACACCCGTCCTGGATCTTCAGGAAAGAACGGGTCCGGTCTCCTATTGAATACGCATCCACAAAGAAATCAGCTGCCTTGATATCAGAAGCCATCACCTGGCCGCATGGATTCTTGCTCAGGTCGTGCAGGATCTCCGGCAGCCTGAATTTTTCAGCAGCGCCCAGTACGAGGTCCACGCCTTTGATCTCGCTGATCTCTTTCGGCTTCAATTGTGCATAACATCCTATAACCACCACGTAGGCATCCGGATTGCTCCGCAAGGCCCGGCGTACAAAGTAGCGGCATTTTTTGTCTGCATTATCTGTGACAGAGCAAGTATTGATCACATATACATCCGCGGGATCTTCAAACGGAACTACCTGAAAGCCATTATCTTCCATAGCTCGACCGATAGCAGAAGACTCCGAAAAATTGAGCTTGCAACCCAGGGTATAAAATGCGACAGACTTACCGATATTCATGCCGGACAAAATTACCTAATGCTTTTTTATTAAATGCACAATGTGCATATTTTAAGGTAAGTATAACATGTAATGCTGCGTAAATTCGTAAGATATGCAGCGATTAAGAGTAGGATTAATAGGTGTCGGCCGCCAGGGCAGTATTCATCTTGAGCAGCTGACTCAATCTTCATATTATGAATTCATAGGTTGCTATGACAACAATACTGATAAATTATCCAGGATCGCAGACGAATACCAGGTGCGCAGCTTTCCAGATGCGGACAGCCTGATCGCTTCCGTAGATGTGGTCAGTATCGCAACACCGGCCTCCTCTCATTATTGCTATGCGGAGAAGGCGCTCCGGAAAAGCAAGCACGTCTTTATAGAAAACCCGATCACAGAAGATATCGTCGAGGCAGAGCGGATCGTGGAACTGGCCCGCGAAGCAGATGTCAAAGTCCAGATCGGGCACATTGAGCGTTTCAACCCGGTTTTCAGAGCTATCCGGAACCTGGATCCCCAGCCGATGTTTATCGAAGCGCAACGGATCGCTCCTTTTGACGGTAAACGGATCAGGAATTCCGTTGTACTGGACCTGATGATCCACGATATCGACCTGGTACTGAACCTTGTCAAAGCCAATATCAAATATATCCATGCTTCGGGAGTATCTGTTTTCAGCCCGCTTGCCGATATCGTGAATGCCAGGATCGAATTCGACAATGGTTGCGTAGCCAGCCTGACCGCCAGCCGGGCTTCCCTGAACAAGATGAGGCGGATGCAGCTTTTCGAGTCGTCATTTTACTATTCTATGGACTTCATCAAGCGCGAAGCGGAACATGTATATATAGAGGAACAGGCTATACACGGCGGCATCCCTGTCATTCTTGACAATGAAAAAAAGTATGTTACCTCCACATTAGTAGAAGCAACTGAATATGATGCACTTAAGATGCAACTGGAAAGTTTTGCTTTATCTATTACCGAAAACAACCGGCCGGAAGTAACGGTGGACCACGGCTATAAAGCGCTGGACGTGGCCAATATCATTATACAAAAAGTCAACCGGAACAAAAACTAAGAACATCCTTGCGGGATTAGCCAGGATTGTATATTGCAGTTCTTTCATTTCCGCTTAGTTGCTGATCAGATCTGCTTACAGCAATAATACGAGGGCACTCTTATTATGACCACCGCGGGTATCTGACAATACAGTATGAGCAGTTTGTTGTGTGGTGTGAATGTGTGTGCCCAGACAAAAGACACCCGCGGTAGCTTTCAGTTTAAGGTAGCAGTACCACTACTCCCTTCAAGTAATAACCTTCCTCTTTGCCATATTGTTTATACATAGCCAGATAAAGATAAGCATCCTGAGGTTGCAAAGAGCCATTAAAATAGCCATTCCAACCATTTTGAGCATCAGAAGTAGTAAAAATCATTTCACCCCAGCGGTTATATACTTCTAATCTGAAATCAGTCAGCTCACATTTTAACACGGGTCTGAACAAATCGTTCCTGCCATCACCATTCGGCGTAAATGCATTCGGAAAGACAACCAGGCAGCTTTGCTCTCCGGGACAATCCTCTTTCCAGACAATCGTCGTCAGCAAGATGCTGTCACAGCCATTGTATGCGCTGAAAATATCTCTGTATATGCCCGGTTCCGTATATTCATTGTCTGCAACCTGATAGGATTCGCCTTTACAGATCCCTACAGTCTGTTCCGCTATAATTTCTTTATACACCTGTAAATCCGTAACCACGATACTGTCGCACCCCTGGTTACTCTGAAGCGTATCCCGGTAAATACCACTTGAAGTGTAAGTATGATTACCTATCGTATAGCCGGGCCCGGAACAAATCTCTACGGATTGATGCGCCTCTATCTTGTTACTTACTTTCAGATCTGTAATCACAATACTGTCACATCCTTGGAAGCTCTGAAGTGTATCCCGATAGATGCCAATTGAAGTGTAAGTATGATTGCCAATCGTGTAGCTAGAACCACTACAAATACTAACTGACTGATTCACAGTCTGAACTGCTTTTATAGTCAGATTTGTAACCACAATACTATCGCAGCCCTGATAGCCTTGAAGCGTATCCCGGTAAATACCACTTGAAGTGTAAGTATGATTACCTATCGTATAGCCGGAGCCGGAACAAATCTCTACAGATTGATGCGCCTCTATCTTGTTACTTACTGTCAGATCGGTAACCACGATACTATCGCAGCCCTGATAGCTCTGAAGTGTATCCCGATAGATGCCACTTGAAGTGTAAGTATGATTACCTATCGTATAGCTTGAACCACTACAAATACTAACTGACTGATTCACTGTCTGAGCAGCTTTTACGGTCAGATCTGTAACCACGATACTGTCGCAGCCATGTTGATTCTGCAAGACATCTTTGTAAATACCGGAAACTTTATAGGTGTTATTACCCACAATTACACTATCACCGGAACAGATCTCTTGCTTCAACCGGATAGAATCCCGTTCATTCATCTTTATATAATGGTCTTCCACCTCTCCTTCCGGAGACGGGCCGAATGAAGACCTGACTGCAGCAGCATCTGTAGAAATCCTGAGCCTCAGAAAAAATCCGGCGGCATTCACTTTTGCATCAGATGGCACTCTAAATTTCAGATCATATTCCTGGTAGCCGGATGAAGAAGGTATCGCAAGAATAGACTGTGCCCTGGCTAAAGTATCGATCCAGTTACCCGACTGATTCCAATCCATAAACCCGTTGAGATAGGCCTTGTTGCCGGAAAGATTTGTCGCTCCGACTTTAATGATATACAGTGTATTGGGCACAGGTTGAATAAAACATTGCTTTAACAGGCCGTCTTCTTCCACCCCATCGCCCTCTGCATACTGACTGAACTTTGCGGAAGTTTCTGCGCCAGGCGATATTTTTCCCAAAAAGATCTCCTGGGAAATCGTTGAGCCGGCAGCTACAGGCCGCTGCGTATGTTCCAGATCATAGCTCTTCGGAGCATCCCCGTAATCCAATACTACGTTGTTGATGACGACTCTGCAAAACTTCTGATCCGTGCAGCCACTGTTATTTTGCACCTGGAGAGAGAGATCTGCATATCCTCTGGCTATATCCAACGGATGTAAAGTATATTGTAAAGCCGGCTGCAGAACTGTTCCGTTATTACTCAGGCTGCCGGCTGTCGCACTGTTCCAGAAAACCTGATGAGTATTGCTGGTGGAGATTCCGGTCAACTGGATGGACTGATCACTATTGACAGCCGCAGGACAGATCCATTGCAGGATCTCCGGAGCCGGTAAAACCGTTATGCCTTGTGCGTCTGAAGCGGTATTACTGATTCCTGACGGATTGTAGATACCGGGAATATCGCTGATGTATACCTGGAATTGTGCGGTAGCAGTTCCGGGATAAATATTCACCTTAAAAGTGCTTGTTCCCGGAGGCAATATATGTATGGGGATTTCCACAACACCTTGTTTCTGGTATATCGCATAAGGAACATTCGGGTAAGCCGGATGGAAATTATTAGCGCGGGCAACGGATAATCCGTTCGTCAACTGGTACAGCTCACTATCAAAAAAGGCACCGGTACCACTTAGATCCAATACCATATTCAATTGCCGGATATTCACTCCTGAAGTATTGTGGATCGTGATCTCCGCCGCTAAAGGTGCGTCACTGACCTGACAAGCAGTATGGCTCTCCAGGTGGAGTTCTACAGAAACCTGATCGCCGGCAGGGCAAGGTGTTGCAGTTCCCGGAACGGTGATATTATCCTCTCCATGATCCGGACCGGAATATCCATTGACATTTGTGTATCCAGGTATATCAAAAGCCATATCCGGCAGAATGTTAGGCTCTCCGTCACTGCTGTTGATCTTTTCCGCTTCTATCAAAAAGCTGAAATCATAATCTCCCTGCGGAGCATTGGCCGTGCTGTAATAGTACCGGAGACTGACACATTCTCCCGCTTTTAATACAAAAGAATAATCTTCATCGATCTTCATGAGGTAACCATCATTCGGGCCACCACCATAAACAGGCTGATAGGTTTTCTCTGTCGCCACACCCGTATTACTTTGTGTAGCGCCAGCGAGATATAATTTACCCAGCGGATCAGCGAGCACTGACAGTCCGTAATCGTTCGCAGGTCCTCCGAAATAAGTTCCCCAGTCTCTTTGCCCGGATGAATTGAACTTCGCTATAAACGCATCTGCTCCACCTGCGGAGGCAGGTTGCAAAGCATCCGCAGTAGCAATCTTGTCCGTACTTAAAGAATATCCTGTGAGGTATACATTATTTTGCTGATCTACGCTAACGAATCTTCCATTGTCCGTAGCCGCACCGCCGTAGCAGGTGGTCCATACTTTCTGACCGCCGGAAGTAAATTTCGACAAGAAAGCATCTGTTCCTCCACCCAAAATCGTCTGATGTGCTCCCGCTGTTCCCATTCCCGTAGTGCTTCCTGTGTTACCCGAAATATAAACATCTCCGTTACTGTCCAGCGCCAATCCCGTTCCGCTGTCATTTCCATTGCCACCCAGATAAGAACCCCAGATCTGTTGCCCGTTTTTATCGAACTTGATGAGATAGGCATCGTTACCAGTACCTTTATTGACCTGAGCGCTTCCCGGAGTAGCAATACCGGTTGTACTGCCTGTAAGTCCCGTGATATAGATAAAATCCTTTTTATCAGAGACGATTCCGAACCCCGTTTCCAATCCTGTCCCTCCGACATAAGTGCCCCAGATCCTCTGCCCGTTTTTGTCAAATTTGACTAAAAATGCATCACTGGTTCCGCTTAGATTTTCCTGGTGCACGCCTGGTGTAGCTATATTGTCAGGGCTTTCCGTATCTCCAAGTAAATAGATATTATTTTCAGTGTCCGTATAAACCGCTTTTCCCTTATCAATTCCGCTACCGCCATAATAGGTAGACCAGAGTAAAGATCCCGAAGGGCTGAATTTGGCCATATAAGCATCGATCATGCCGTTGTTGATGGACTGATGCGCTCCCGAAGTAAACAGGTTGGTACTGTTCTGCGTCTGGCCGGTAATGATAACGTTGCCGTCATTATCCGTTGTCACATAAAAACCATCTTCTGTACCGACACCTCCGAAATATGTCGCCCAAAGCCTTTTTCCCTGCGAATTCATTTTGACGAGGAAAGCATCTTCCATACCTGCAGGATACGGCTGATGTGCTGACAGAGAAGAGATGCCCACAGTACTGTTGGTTTGTCCCAGGAGATAAATATTCCCCCATTTATCCATCGCAGCAGCATAGATGTAGTCATGTACATTTCCGCCGTAATAGGTAGCCCAATGGGTCGACTTCGTACTGTCCACAGCCGTTTCCGACCGGACAAGCACAAAGTTTTCATCTGCTACCGGAAGCGTATTGGAAACAATACCGTCTGCGTTGCCTGTATTACAGATGCTGGCTGTATAGGTAACGAGACCTCCGCAACCTACTCCATCCGCCTGCACATGGATCTGTAAAGTAGCTGTAGGAATACAGCCTGCGCCGTTGTCCCGGATCAGGCCATTGCTGATGTTATTGAATGCCGTTCGTTCTCCTTCAAAAATCAACAAAGGATGCAGCAACTGAGGATATAGCGGTACGTTTCTGCCCGGCAATCTCCCGTCAAAGTTGACAATCGCGTAGGCCGTTTCAAAGTATTTCAATTCTTCTCCCGTATAGGTACCGGAAAACTTTTCACCTTTAGGCAGATTAATAGATCCCGTGGATTGCACACCTATTAATTTTGCGGATGGCAATGAAGGATCATCGTCGTAGAATGAGATCATCAATTCACCTGCAAAATCTTCCATGCCCCTGTTTTCTATAATGTAGTTCACCTTATAGGTACCCGGACCCGGAAAGCAATTGACAGCGTTGAATTCATCGAGCTTTATCGAAAAGTCATAGACAAACTTTACATCAGAACAGGCCACACCAATGAGGTTGTTGGTATATTCGACAGCAAAGAGTTCCAGATCGTCATAGTTGTACGCGTCAAAATATCCGCCAGGAGAAGCTACATCCCTCAGAAACGGACAGTTATACGCTGCGTCAATGGCAAATACGGCGATAAAAATACCTTCTGCCATGATCTGAGCCGACAATTCCAGTATTTCTGCTCTTGCGCTACAGTTGACATCCGTCATCAGGATGATCATCTCCGGCACGGCCCGCCTGTCGGGATTATTGATGATCATTTCATAGGTATTTCTCAGGGCCATCAGGACATCCGTGCCACCGCCCATGATCCGGTCAGCATTCTGATAAGCGATTACATCGCTGAGCAGCGTCGTATAGCTTTTTCCCGCATCAGGAAATTTATACTGTACCCAGTTATTCTGGCTATCCCAGTCAGCAATAGCGACCCTGACCTGATCATCCTTATTTCCGAGATCAAGCGACGATGCCAAAGTGGTGATAAAAGACCTACTTTTGGCATTTTCCCAGGCATCTACAGAACCGCTCTGGTCATTAGCGATAAATATATCCATCCCGCACTGGGCCCGGGCAACCTGTACGGAAAGATATAAAACCCAAAACAGTAACCCCCTGATCCAGGGGATTACTGCTCTCCGATCGTAACGGATACAATACCGAACCATATCGAAGTAATGAAGCGAAATCTTATATGCAGTCACTTATCTTTTGATAATTTTCTCTGTATAGGTATTCCCGTTGTGCACGGCTCTCAGGAGGTATATCCCCGGAAGCAGACCAGCTACATCTACAGCAAAAGATCTCTCGGTAAAGGTCTGGCGACCTACCACCTCCCGGCCTGAGACATCCAATATGCTCACTTCGTAAGTTCCCGGCCTGTCCCAGTAAATATTTACCTGCGCATCGGAGGGATTAGGATGAATCCTCAATTTCGGTGCGACACCTTCTACCGCTATGATCTTACTGTACTCATATTCACCGTCGCAGTCTACCTGCCTTAACCTGTAGTAAGCGGTTGTCGTCAGCGGTTGCTTATCCAGATAGGTGTATTCTTCCAGTGCGTTGCTATTGACAGCACCTTCTACAGTTGCAATCGTAGAAAACGCTTCGGGATGTTCTCCCCTTTGTATTTCGAACTGACAGTTATTGAGCTCTGAAACGGTCTTCCAATCCAGGCGGACACCATCAGGGGTATTCTCTCCTTCGAAGCTTAAAAGCTTTACCGGAAGCACGCTCACTTTTTCTACAGATACATCATCCAGGTAAAAGCTGATCCTGGCCTGGGAAGAACCTGAAAAATCCGGATTCACCTTCTGATTCACTCCTAAATCCAGAACATGCGGGGAAGTGGTGGCATTGTACAGGAAGAAGCATCCTATCACTATATATTCCTCTCCTCCGGATGCTACATAAACACCGGATATTTCATACCAACCCTCATACTCATCAATAAATACACCTGGCGTAGAGCGCACATGAGGGGTCAGGTTGAGCCATGCACCGGTAAGACATTTAGGCGCTGTCCGCCAGATCTTCGTAGTAGAAAAATGCATCCCGATATTATCCGTTAGAAACCTGGTACCGTCCGCTATGCTGACATAAAACTTGACATTATAGGCTTCGTTGGCTTCTAATGGCTCCGTTAGTTGCACACCCACATAATCTGTGAAGCCATAGTGGCTGATTCCTATAAAATTGTCTCCTGTCCGGGCATACTGATAGCCAAACAGGATATTCGGCGGACGGGTTGCAAGACCGGAAGTGGAATTACTGCAGCCGGCCATAATATCCGGCGAACCGCAATTGGCTGTATACCAGTTATGGACATACCTTTCAATCTGATCCGGCCAGCCTTCATACAGTGTCGGACAATTGACACTTTCAAAACTGGGGTTAGGAACAAGATTCTGTGCCATGCCCTGCTGGAACTGCAGGCACCAAAACAACAGAAAAGCCCAGACCTTTGCCTGGTCAGCAAAACGAATCCGTTTCCCAATAACGGAAACCTTACCGGGATTACACCGGTAATCCTTTGTAAAAAACAACATACACAAGTACTTTTAAATGATCGAATCAGTTAAAAGTCCTCTACCGTATTCCGCAATGCTTTATGAAGAGAAATATTAAGAACGGACACAACTCTCAGGAAAAAGATCCCGTGAACACGTCCAACCCGACATTCTGCTTCAAACCGCGAAAGCATTGTCAAATCAATACAGGCAGGTCTCCTGACTTGTAACATCTTTACCACCCTTCCCATCCCGATCTTCATCGAAACAGTGGGTATTTCCTGGTAAAAACTGGTTGCGTTACTTACAGTTGCGCGACAGTTCGTGATTTTCACACGATTCCCTATTATCCATGGCTCTCACCACAGACCTATACCGGTTGAAAGAAATAAATAAAGAACTTAATCGGCAACGAAGATAGGTTTTGTATACCCGGATAAAAAGCAGGTAACGATTTCTTAAAACGTATCTCTAATCTGCCAGTATATTTACAGGTTTTTTGTCATCATCCAGTGCAACAAAGGTAAATTCTCCCGTGACCGCCCGCTCCCTGTACTCAGAATACATCTGCTCGATAAAGATCTCTACCCTTACTTTCAGGCTCGTATTCCCTACATGCGAGATTTTACCGATCAGCTCTATGATCGTTCCGGCAGGGATCGGCTTCTTAAAATCTATCCTGTCCGAGGAGACGGTTACCATCTTTTTACGGCAAAACCGGGTAGCCGTAATGAACGCTACCTCATCCATCAGCTGCATCGCTGTTCCGCCGAACAAGGTATCGTAATGATTAGTGGTATTCGGAAACACGGCCTTAAAGACTCGTGTTTCCGATTTTACTGTATAGTCCGGGACTTTCACACTCATTTCTTTTCAGTATTATTTTTGTAGAAAATTCCGAGGATCGCCTTCAGCCTGGTCTGGAAGAGCTCATTCCGATACTGCGCTTTTTGTTTCTTCATACACCGGGCACATAAACAATCATCATATTTTTCCCTGATATAATCTCTCTCCGCATCTGTCAACACTATATCCGCACACTGGCAAAGCGCGATTGAACCCACTTTACATTCGAATGTATCATTGCATTCCGGACAATATTTCAGCTCATGTTTTATCAAAATGCCACTGCACTTTTTTCCCGGGAATATTTCACCTGCATTTCCCTGGCTGCAGCGACCATTTCTATAAGCGCCTTGCGGGTTTCCTCCCAATGCCGGGTTTTCAATCCGCAATCCGGGTTAACCCAAAGTTGCTCCGCCGGGATCACTGCCTGCGCTTTTCTCAGAAGCTCAACCATTTCAGATCTGGAGGGCACTCTTGGAGAATGTATATCGTACACGCCCGGACCGATATCGTTAGGGTATCTGAATGCAGCAAAAGCATCCAATAGTTCCATGTGTGAACGGGAACACTCTATCGTGATCACATCCGCATCCATGTCTGCAATATTCCGGATAATATCATTAAACTCAGAATAACACATATGCGTATGTATCTGGGTTTCATCTCTGACCCCGGTGGAAGCTATCAGGAACGCTCTGACTGCCCATTGCAGATATGCATCCCAGTCCGCTTTCCTGAGCGGCAGCCCTTCCCGGATAGCAGGTTCGTCAATCTGAATGATTTTAATGCCTGCATTTTCCAGATCCTGCACTTCATCCCGGATAGCCAGTGCAATCTGGTTACAGGTCACTGAGCGAGGCTGATCATTTCTCACAAAACTCCACTGTAAGATGGTCACAGGACCGGTCAACATCCCTTTTACAGGTTTTGAGGTCAGTAATTGTGCATATTCCGACCAATAGACGGTCATTGGCTCAGGGCGCGAAACATCCCCATAGATGACAGGTGGCTTTACACAACGGCTACCGTAACTTTGCACCCATCCGTTCTGAGTAAAAGTAAATCCCTGCAACTGTTCACCGAAGTATTCCACCATATCATTGCGCTCAAACTCTCCGTGAACCAATACATCTATTCCCGTTTCCTCCTGCCAGCGGATAGCTTTTTCCGTTTCTTCCTTTAATAAAGCATCATACTCGGAGGCGGTGTATCCACCTTTTTTGAACTTCGCTCTCCATGCCCTGACCTCTTTTGTCTGAGGAAAAGAACCGATAGTCGTCGTTGCAAAAAGCGGCAGTTGTAAAGCGGCCTGCTGCAAAGATTTACGAACACTAAACGGTTTTTTCCGCCTGGTGTCATCCTCACTGATAGCAGCCGTACGGGATTTGACTTCGTCACTATGGATCAAGCCGGATACTTTCCTGCTTTCAATCACCTGCCTGTTTTCTGTCAGCCTGTTCAGCGCATCCGTTGCCGGGTTGTCAGAAACCAATTTCTTCAATATAGCTACCTCTTCCAGCTTTTGTTTGGCAAAAGCCAGCCACTGCCTGATGTCCGGCGACAAAATTTCCTCATTCGTTTCCAGATCCAGGTCACATGGCACGTGCAGAAGAGAGCAAGACGGCGCTATCAACACCCTGTTTTCACCCAGTTTATCTATCGCTTTGATAATGAATGAAAGGGACTGTTCAAAATCGTTTTTCCAGATATTCCTGCCATCTACCACACCCAGGGAAAGGGATAAATGCGGCGGAATCGAGTCCAGAACATCCTCCAGCTGCTCCGGGCAACGCACCAGGTCAATATGCAGCGCGCATACAGGCAGGTTGACTGCCAGGGCAAGATTATCCTTCAACCCGTCAAAGTAGGTAGCGACAATAATTTTGAGAAAAGGAAACACCTTCCTGATCCTCGCATAAAAGAACTGATAGGCTTCCTTTGCCTTTTCACTTAAATCCAGCGCCAGAAACGGCTCGTCGAACTGAATCCATTCAACACCTTGGGAATTCAGCTGTTCCAGGATCTGAATGTAAACAGGTAAAAGTCTGGAGATCAGGTCCAGCTTGTCAAAACCTTCTTCTTTCTCTTTTCCCAGCAACAAATAAGAAACAGGGCCTATGATAACCGGTTTTGTTATAATACCGGCCTGTTTTGCACCGGAAAATTCATTTATAATCTTATTCGAAAACAGCTTGAATTCCTGGTTTTTACAAAACTCAGGCACGATATAGTGGTAGTTGGTATCAAACCACTTGGTCATTTCCATAGCCGTAATATCCAGGCCGTTTTTCTGGTATCCTCTGGCCATGGCGAAATACAGATCCAGTTCGGAATTGGATTTATCCAGGATCACATCTTTGTAGCGTTGGGGAATAGCACCTAAGACAAGAGACATATCCAATACGTGATCGTAATAAGAAAAATCATTAGACGGAATCAGGTCGATCCCCGCTGCTTTCTGAAGCTTCCAGTTTTCGAGACAGATGCTCCTGTCCACTTGTTGCAATTCCTTCAAGGAAATTTTGCCTGCCCAATATTGTTCACAGGCTTTTTTGAGTTCTCTGTTGCTACCAATCCGCGGATAGCCTAAGATGTGCGTTTGCATTTCCAACTTTTTAAATGGTTAAAACATTTTAAAAAGCTCTTACGATGCTTCGCAATACTCTATGCGACAGAAAAACAGAAAGAATAGATGTAACAGGATAAAAGACACAACACCTCCGGAAAAGGTTGTGCTTTAATTACATCATGCCTGACTGAAGCTTCAAATCGCGGAAGCATTGTCATTACGGAAAAGGCAGGTCTCCTGACTTGTAACATTTTTACCGCCCTTCCCATCCCGATTTTCATCGGTACAGTGAGCATTCACTGGTAAAAACTGGTTGTGTTACTTACAGTTGCGCGACAGTTCGTGATTTTCACACGATTCCCTATTAATCTGCGTTAAGCAAAACCTATCCCGGTTGATGAAGTATGTAAAGAACTTGATCTGAAGCTAAGATAGTTTTTGTTATCTCAGATTAAAAAGCACTTAACGATTTATTAATACAGCTTACCGATATTGCTCGGTAAACTAACCAGGATATTTAACCTGATATCTGACGGACAACATCAATACATTAAGGCAGACTGGTCTAAAATGGATGAACATTAGCAAAAGTTCATATCACACATGTAAGCATACCGGAATATTTATTCCAGTATGGTGACCGGTTTTTTATTTTCATCTAAAGCAACAAAAGTAAATTCTCCCGTGATCGCCCGTTCCCGCAAATCTGAATACATCTGCTCAATAAAGATCTCCACCCTTACTTTCAGGCTCGTATTCCCTACATGCGAAATTTTACCGATCAGCTCTATGATCGTTCCGGCAGGGATCGGCTTCTTAAAATCTATCCTGTCCGAGGAGACGGTTACCATCTTCTTACGGCAAAACCGGGTTGCCGTAATGAAGGCTACTTCATCCATCAGCTGCATCGCTGTTCCGCCGAACAAGGTATCGTAATGATTGGTAGTACTGGGAAATACCGCTTTAAAAATACGGGTCTCTGATTGCAATATCCGTTCTTCTATATTCATTTCATTCAGATTTTCAGGCCTTACCCTCATACTGTCACCGGCAACAGATCACAAAACCAGTAACCACTCTCCTTTTCTTCATGGGTATAACCTTTATACACTACATCGCCTTTGGTAAAATCCACAGGTCGCTTAAAGATAGGACCATCATAGCAAAAGGTATGAAACTCACCATTTTCACCACAGACATCCACACCTTCAGGAAGCGCGGAAATAAAATCCCTGTCCAGCTCTTTTCCTGCAAATTCTTTTCCCAGAAGATCTCCATTCACACAAACGGTGATGGCCCTGAAGCCCAGGTTCCAGAATTCTTCCAGCAATTCTCTCGTATCTCTCTTCCATAAAGGAAATACAGCCTGAATACCCACTGATGCCAACTGCTGTTCCCGGTACGATCTGAGGTCTTCCAGGTAAATATCCCCGAATCCTGCATGCGAAAAGCCGGCCTTCTTCAGAATCTCTACCTGTTCTTTCATACAGGTCTCATACTGAACATTGGTAGGATTTTCAGGCAGTTCTACCGTTCCGTAAGGTAATCCTACTGCTTCCAGCTGCTCTGTCAGCAGTGTCCTGCGGAGCCCGTGCATACTGACCCGGTCATGGTGCGCATTCACGCTGGTCAGGAGGTGCTCCACACTATATTGCGGATTTCTCAGCAAATGATATAATGCGAGCGCAGAATCTTTACCGGAACTCCAGTTGAAAAAGGTCTTTTCAGGCATATTTCAGGCGTAAAGCCGGGTATTGTCTCTGTGCCAGCGCAAACGTACCGAACAATATGGCAGCGTAAAAAAGATCTCCAGAGAAAGTACCCTTGATGTAAGGAATACCGGCGATATAACAGGCCAGCAATCCTTCGCCGGTCATAGGATATATCATACCTGAAGCCCAGGTACCGAAGTTGGACACCAGGAAAAACAGGATGGAACTGCAGAGCGAGGCGGCTAATATCCGCTGCACACTGACTTTGTTCAATATCAATATACCTGTTAACGTGATCAGCAGATAGCTGCCGTACTGCCAGTAAAATCCTTCATAGAACCAGACGAATCCCGGGTAATACTCAGCATAGATCACATTATTGAGCACAAGATCACTCAGCCAGGTAGCAGCCAGGGGCACTAAAAACGCCTGCCATCTCCGGGAAAAATGTGCTGCTCCGAATAAACCTATTGCTCCGAGCGGAGAAAAATTCGGCATGTGCGGCAAGATCCTGCTGAATGCAGCCAAAAAGATCAGCAATGTCAGCAAGCCGAAACGGAGGTATAAGGTCCTTTGTGATGCGGTAGTAGTAGTCATCCGTATTTATGTGTTTTAAATATACTCCATCAATGTTCAATAGTATGGCACCAATACTGCGACGAAGGTTTAAGAAAAGGCAGGCTGAAAATTCACAGGTATTCTTAACCCATGAAAGATATCCTGCCGGCTCAAAACTTCAGATCGCGGAAGCATTGTCCAATCGAAACAGGCAGGTCTCCTGGCTTGTAACGGTCTTCATCGCCTTCCCACTCTGATAACTATCTGAGCAGTGGCCATTTCTAATGAAAACCTTGCTGTGTTACTTACAGTTGCGCGACAGCTCGTGATTTATACACGATTCCCTATTCTTCCGCAGCTAAGCGAAACCTGTTCCGGCTGATTTGTCAGTACTTAAAGAACGATAAGGGCAAATATACAAATGCTATCGCTTTTTCAATTGAATATTACCTGACCTTTCACCATTGCCCAAACTATCTAACTGTATAAATTAGGGAGCACGTCTATATCTTATTTTTATACAGACATGCTCCACAAAAGTTTTTAATTCACAAATGCGATCTTGATGCTGGAAGTAACATTTCCTTCCTCTACCAAACTGCACTGGAATAATCCGCTACCGAACTCCGAAGCACTCAACGTGATCTTATCCTGCTGGTTGAACAGGTTATATTGCTTTACTAACCGACCGCTCAGATCAGAGATCAGCAGCCAGCAATTGTTACAGCTGCTGCCGCGGATATCTATAATCATATCCGAGTTGCTCGGGTTCGGATAAGCCGTCATAGAAGAGCTCAGTTCTGCATTACGGCTGACTGCAGAATAATTCAGGTTCTTCTCCAACGATTCTATCTTTTCTTTCAAACCCGCCAGCGTTGCTGTGCTTTTCTCAGGATCCAAATTATCGATCTTGTCACTCAGCTCCTTGACCGACTGGATCAGCAACGGAATGAACTCATCATAGTCCACACTCTTGTATGACTCTATATTCCTGTAATTCTTCGGATCACTATGGTTGATCACATTCACATACTTGACCATTTCCGGGAATTCCTTTTCCAGCTCATCTGCCAGCACACCATATGACAAGCTATTGGACAGTGATAATCCCATTCCCTGCTTAAAATTATAGGAATAGACGTTGACCTTCCTCAGCCGCTCAGTAGCGCTGCTCAGAGGTTTGATATTCTCTTTCAGGCGACGGTCACTCAGAACGGCAGACCAACCGGTCGTCAGCACATTACCATCAAAATAGCCCGCAAAACTACCCGTCGGATAGCCTGCTCCGCCGTAAGTAGAATCTGTACATCCCACATTCTGACCGTAGATTCCGCAATTGAATTGTGTGCCTTTTTCTGTCAGCGTACAATTTGCTATCCCATGAACACCGATATTCACTAAAGCCTGTTCTCCATCGCCTGCAAAAATACCTCTTCCATATACTCCTACGTTAACGCCATTCGGGTCCGTAGAATTACATTGTCCCCAGACACCAAAATTACCATAGGATTGACCGTTTCCCTCTGCAATGCCTGACGTACCTACCAGCTGCTCATTATTTTCGCCGGAAGCTAATCCCAGCACTCCGTGCAACTGGTTAGTACCATCACCCGTTGCTAATCCGGTCACACCCTGGTTAAGATCAATATTATCTCCGCCGGACAGACCTATAATACTTAAATTTTGTGCATCAGTGATATCACTCCGGGAAACGCCACTAACAACAGCATTTGCAACTGAACCGGGTATATTGGTTCCCCCATTGGTAAAAATGCTGTTAAAGTTCGGATAACCTCCTAAAGAATTTATATAATCATCAATATCTGTCTCCATATCTGTATTACTATGGACCTGTAACCTTACTTTAGGCCAGTAAGATGTACCTATTCCCGTAAACCCACTTCTCCAGGTGGTATCAAAAGGTTCGCTATAGAGATTGACTTCCGGTGTAGAAGGAGGATTACTAGAACCGTAATCCTGTCCGTTCATGGCTTTTTCCAGCCAGGTCTGTGCATTTAAACTAACACAGAATATAATCGATAAAATGGTAAATAAAAGAGTTCTCATGACAATAATTTTTAAGGTGAAGTAAAAATGTATTGCCGGCAAATACAAACCTTACACTATCAACCAATCCAGACTGATAACGCGGTTTTATACATTAGTATATTTTCGTTTTAATAGGTTTATTAACGTAAAACATACTTCAAGCGCTCTTATATCTAAAATAATAAATACGAATTTATAATCATACACATTTGAATAAAATTTCTTATCAAAACATATTACATCTATAATAACTTACAATTTGCTGATAAAAAGACTACTTCATTAGCAAAATCACTATCACTAAACACAGTGTTCTACAGAACCAGCTGCTTATACGCCAGCCATGCCATCAACCCGGCTCCGATCTTTAATGCGCGCTCATCTATATCAAAAGTAGGTGTATGAATAGATGAGGTGATCCCCCTGGCCGCATTACCCGTCCCAAGGCGATAGAAACAGGCAGGCACCACTTGTGTGTAATAAGAAAAATCTTCCGCCGTCATCCGGACCGGCAGTATTTCAACATTTTCTTCCCCGAGATATTCTTTGGCCCATTCGATGGATTGCAGCGTCAGCTCCTCATTATTCTGCAAGTACGGATAACCATGTTCTATACGCAATTCCACTTCAGCGCCCATAGAAGCCGCTATACCTTTTACAATGGATCGGATATGCTGCTTCGCTTCCGCTCTCCATGCTTCGTCAAAAGTTCTCAGTGTTCCCTCCATATAGACTTCGCCGGGGATCACATTCGTAGCACCATTACCGATGATCTTACCGATAGAAAGCACTGTAGGAATGATCGGGTTGGCCCTCCTGCTGACCACCTGCTGTAAAGCCACCACAATATGGGAAGCCACCAGCACCGTATCCACAGTCAGGTTGGGCTGCGCTCCGTGGCCGCCGTTTCCCTTCACAGTGATAAAGATCTCATCGCAGGAAGCCATATAGATCCCGGGACGGAACCCTACTTTCCCGGCTTCCATTTGCGGCAATACATGCTGACCTACGATCGTTTCTACATCCGGATTTTTCAGAACCCCTTCTTTGATCATGATGGACGCACCACCCGGCAATCGTTCTTCCGCCGGCTGAAAGACCAGCTTTACTGTTCCCTCGAAGTGTTCTTTCACTTCATTCAGCAGCTGAGCAGCACCTAAAAGGTTGGTTGTATGTACATCATGGCCGCAGGCATGCATCACACCGGGATTACAGGATTTGTAGGCCACATCATTTTTTTCCGTAATCGGCAACGCGTCCATATCTCCCCGAAGGGCAATGGTTTTCTTCTCCGGATTCCGGCCATGGATCAATCCTACTATACCATATCCGCCAACATTAGTGGTATGTAGAATGCCTAATTCCGTCAATTTCCCGGATATATATGCCATCGTTTCGGCTTCCTGGAAGCTCAGTTCAGGGTGTGCATGCAAATGTCTCCTGGTAGCGATCAGCACTGTTTCTATAGCCTGTACACGGGTCTGGAAATATTGACGGATATTCATGGTGATGCAAATTTACAATAATTCGACCGCTTTGCAGATCTGATAGGCGCTACTTCTGCATACAGATTTCCAGGTGCAATAAAGCTTTTGAACAACAGATAATCAAATCACCGAAGCCATTCTATCCTCTTGAGCAGATCGACGAAGCCTACCAATACGTAGCCACCGGCCAAAAGGTGGGAAATGTCATGATTGACATGCAATGTTAATGCTATCAGGTTCAATATTTCTATACTCACTAAAAAAGCCCATACCGCTTTCCTTCGCGATACAGGCTTATAATTAGGACGGATACCAGCTTAATTTACAAATGCGATCTTGATGCTGGAAGTAACATTTCCTTCCTCTACCAAACTGCACTGGAATAATCCGCTACCGAACTCCGAAGCACTCAACGTGATCTTATCCTGCTGGTTGAACAGGTTATATTGCTTTACTAACCGACCGCTCAGATCAGAGATCAGCAGCCAGCAATTGTTACAGCTGCTGCCGCGGATATCTATAATCATATCCGAGTTGCTCGGGTTCGGATAAGCCGTCATAGAAGAGCTCAGTTCTGCATTACGGCTGACTGCAGAATAATTCAGGTTCTTCTCCAACGATTCTATCTTTTCTTTCAAACCCGCCAGCGTTGCTGTGCTTTTCTCAGGATCCAAATTATCGATCTTGTCACTCAGCTCCTTGACCGACTGGATCAGCAACGGAATGAACTCATCATAGTCCACACTCTTGTATGACTCTATATTCCTGTAATTCTTCGGATCACTATGGTTGATCACATTCACATACTTGACCATTTCCGGGAATTCCTTTTCCAGCTCATCTGCCAGCACACCATATGACAAGCTATTGGACAGTGATAATCCCATTCCCTGCTTAAAATTATAGGAATAGACGTTGACCTTCCTCAGCCGCTCAGTAGCGCTGCTCAGAGGTTTGATATTCTCTTTCAGGCGACGGTCACTCAGAACGGCAGACCAACCGGTCGTCAGCACATTACCATCAAAATAGCCCGCAAAACTACCCGTCGGATAGCCTGCTCCGCCGTAAGTAGAATCTGTACATCCCACATTCTGACCGTAGATTCCACAGTTGAATTGTGTGCCGCTTTCCACTGTACCACAGTTTGCCCGGCCATGTACACCGATATTTACCATGGCTTGTTCACCATCATCGTCATTAATCCCTCTACCAAATACCCCTACATTGACTCCGTTGGGATCTATAGAGTTACATTGTCCCCAGACACCAAAATTGCCCCAACTCTGACCATCTCCTTCAGCTTTACCTTGTACTCCTACTAATCTACCATTGTTACTACCGTTCGCAGATCCGCTTACCCCCATTGTTTCGAAGGAGTTTTCTGCAAAACCACCACCAAGCACTCCATGATTGCTATGTATATCATTGCCATAACTGACACCTATAATACCATAATTAATTGCATCATCAACATCATGTCTGGCAGTTAACCCAAACAAAGAAGAGGTGGTTGAACCAACAGCATTCGTTCCTCCACTGGTAAATATGGAACTGAAATCTGTATACGTAGTATTGTTGAATATTGTCATAAACAGGGCTAACTCAGCGTCAATATTCTCATTGCTGTGCACTTGCAACCTGGTTTTTGGCCATTGAGCGGTACCAATACCAGTATAGCCCTGACGCCAGGTGGTATCAAAAGGCTCACTATAGAGATTGACTTCCGGCGTAGAAGGAGGATTAGCAGAACCGTAATCCTGTCCGTTCATGGCTTTTTCCAGCCAGGTCTGCGCATTTAAACTAACACAGAATAAAATAATAAGTGTAGTTAATAATAAATTTTTCATTTCAGTAAATTTTAAAGTGAACAAAACGCAGATAGAATTACACAGCTATAAAACAATCAAATAATTGTTTATCAATCATTTATTAACATAAAACAGGAACAGGAATGCAATACTCTACCGTATCGTTTTGAGTTAACGAAAACTGTTACATCAAGAGCTCTTATAATTCAATATATAATAATTCAAATTAAAAATAAACTCAATTGATAAAATATATTAAAAACACAATTAAATTATTTTTTTATTTAAATTTTATGACTTTATACTCATAAATATTATCATATAATCAATTTACTGAAAGACCGTTTGCCAGATATGCATCATGATCCGGTATTTTACTGTGCCGGCGCTCTGAATTTATACGGCAGAAATACTTTTTTCTCTTAACTTATCAGCTATATGATCAGCATCATTGAAAAAATAAGGCTGCGTTCAAAATCGGACTACCGGGATATTGATACCGGCAGAAAACGACTGGAGAGCGCTGCCGGCCTGGTACCCAATCTTCACTTCAGCACCCGGTTCTCTGTAACAAAGGTGAACGAATGTCTGGCAGAATGGATCACACCTCCTCTTTCTTCGGATAACGTGATACTTTACCTGCACGGTGGAGCATACGTACAAGGTTCTCACCGTACCCACCGGTCCATGGTCACTTATCTCTGCAACAAAGGGCATTTCAAGGCATTGGTATTAAATTACCGCTTAGCGCCGGAACATCCCCATCCTGCAGCACTGGAAGATGCCATTGCCGCTTATAACTACCTGCTCGGCGAAGGCTATGCGCCATATAAAATCGCTATAGCCGGGGATTCGGCAGGCGGAGGGCTGGCGCTGGCACTGCTGATGTACCTGAGAGATCATCAACATCCTTTACCTGCGGCAGCTGTACTGTTCTGCCCCTGGACCGACCTTAAAATGACAGGTGAATCTGTGTCAGCCAATGCAAAATATGACCCGCTGCTCAGCAAGGAAGCTTTGAGTTATATGGCCGGTATGTACAGCAATGGTCAGGACCTTGAACATCCTTATATCTCTCCTTTGTACGGAGAGCCCGGAGGATTGCCGCCGGTACT
>Ga0206116_1000319_pt1 | contig 62664 bp, 62 predicted proteins | sample 3A1Ametagenome_FD_178000 | JGI IMG/M metagenome (GOLD analysis project Ga0206116, IMG submission 178000) | Enriched microbial communities from leaf-cutter ant dump, University of Wisconsin, Madison, United States - 3A1A | ecosystem: Environmental > Terrestrial > Nest > Insects nest > Nest dump...
TCGATGAGCGCGACGATCCCGTAGAAGGCGGAGCCAGCCACCGCGGCGACCGCGATTTCGGCCCAAACCATGTCGACATTCATGCGGCCCACTTCCGTGGAGATCCGGAAGCCCATGCCGACGATGGGCGTTCCGAAGAATTCGGCGACGATCGCGCCGATCAGCGCGAGGGTGGAGTTGATCTTGAGGGCATTGAAGATGAAGGGCCAGGCGGCCGGCAGGCGCAGCTTCACCAGCGTCTGGAACCAGTCGGCGGCATAGGTGCGCATCAGGTCGCGCTCCATGTGGCTGGTCGCGGCAAGGCCGGAGACCGTGTTCACCAGCATGGGGAAGAAGGTCATGATGACGACGACGGCGACCTTCGACTGCCAGTCGAAGCCGAACCACATGACCATGATGGGTGCGACGCCGATGACCGGCAGCGCCGAGACGAAGTTGCCGAGCGGCAGCAGCCCCTTCTGCAGGAAGGGCGAGCGGTCGATGAGGATGGCGACGAGGAAGCCGAGCCCGCAGCCGAGCGCATAGCCGACCAGCACGGATTTCAGGAACGTCTGGCGGAAGTCCGCCCAGAGCGTGGGGACGGAGTGGATCAGCCGCCCCCAGATCATGCTCGGCGGCGGCAGCAGTACCGAAGGGACGCTGAAGCCCCTGACGATGCCCTCCCAGAGGACGAGGATGGTAGCGCCGAAGATCAGCGGCACGGCAAGGCGCGCCGCGCGGTCGGCGGCGGGGTTCGCGAATTTCCGCCGCACCAGCCATTCGTTGAAGGCCCAGGCGGCAAGCCAGAAGACGACGGCGCCGATCAGGATGGAAAGCTTCATGCCCGGGCCCCCATGCGCTTGAGGACGAGGTTGTGCGCGACGCCGACGACGATGACGAGCAGCGCCGCCACCGCGGCCGCCATGAAGAGCGCCGCCCATATCTGCACCGTCTGGCCGTAATAGGAGCCGGCAAGCAGGCGCGCGCCAAGGCCGGCGACGGCGCCGGTCGGCAGTTCCCCGACGATGGCGCCGACGAGCGAGATGGCGACCGCCACCTTCAGCGAGGTGAAGAGGTAGGGCATGGAGGCCGGCCAGCGCAGCTTCCAGAAGGTCTGCATGGCGGAGGCGTTGTAGGTGTGCATCAGGTCGAGCTGGATCTGCTCGGGGCTGCGAAGGCCCTTCACCATGCCGACGACGATGGGGAAGAAGGAAAGATAGGTCGAGATCAGCGCCTTCGGCATCAGGCCGGAAATGCCGATGGCGTTCAGGACGACGATGATCATCGGCGCGATGGCGAGGATGGGGATCGTCTGGCTGGCGATGACCCAGGGCATCAGCGAGCGGTCCATCGCGCGGTTGTGCACGATGGCGATGGCGAGCAGGATGCCGAGCACCGCGCCCATGGCGAAGCCGAGCAGCGTCGCCGACAGCGTGATCCAGGCATGGTAGACAAGGCTGCGCTTGGAGGTGATCGCCTTGTTGACCGTCGTGTCCCAAAGCTCGGCGAAGACCTGGTGCGGCGCCGGCAGCACGGGCCGCTCCTGCATCATCGTCTTCGGCAGAAGCTCCATGAAGCCGATCGTCCCGCCGGCCCGCGCGGCCGTGTCGCGCTCGAACGGCGCGTTGAGCACGACGACGAAGACGTACCAGAGAACGAGAAGGGCAAGCAGCACCGTGCCGATCGGCAGCAGACGGTCGCGGAGGAAGCGTGTCCCGCCCATGGCTCAGCTCCGCGCCGGAATGTGTGCGAAGGCGTGTACCTTCGTCAGATGGGCGGCTATCCGGCTTTCGATCGTGAGAACGACATGGTCCGGGCCGTCGAGCACCTGATCATTGTCGAAACGCAGGACAGTGAAGCCGTGGGATTTCAGGAATGCATCCCGCCGCAGATCGTGACGGCGGCCGCTGTCCGTTTCATGGCTGTCGCCGTCGACCTCGACAACGATGCGTGCGGAGAGCCAGGCGAAATCCGCGATGTAGGGGCCGATCGGCGTTTCGCGCCGAAAGCGGGCACCGCGGGGGCGGAAGTCGCGCAGGATATCCCACATGACCTGCTCCGCCTTCGTCAATTCATGGCGCAGGGTGCGGGCGCGGGTTCTCGTTTTCGGCTTGATGTTCGAGTGCGGCATGGTGAAGGCCCCTCCCCAACCCCTCCCCACAAGGGGGAGGGACTTAATCGGCCGCTCCGTATCGTGCCCTTGTGTCGTTTCTACTAGTAGTAACCTTCTCAAGGAAATGCGGCGGGAGCGGCATCGTAAGTCCCTCCCCCTTGTGGGGAGGGGTTGGGGAGGGGCCTTCGCAACCATCATCACGCGTGCTCCTCGTAGCTGTGGCCGGCGCGCAGGCCTTCGCGGACGCGGTGGGCGATTTCGAGGAATTCGGGGGTTTCGCGGATGCCGAGGGGGCGGTCCTTCGGCAGGGGGGATTCGATGATGTCGGTGACGCGGCCGGGGCGGGGGCTCATGACGACGATCTTCGTCGAGAGATAGACGGCCTCGGGGATGGAGTGGGTGACGAAGCAGATGGTCTTCTGCGTTGCGGCCCAGAGCTTTAGGAGCTGCTCGTTGAGGTGATCGCGCACGATCTCGTCCAGCGCGCCGAAGGGCTCGTCCATCAGGAGAAGATCGGCGTCGAAGGCAAGCGCCCGGGCGATGGAGGCGCGCTGCTGCATGCCGCCGGAAAGCTGCCAGGGATATTTCTTGCCGAAGCCGGAAAGGTTGACGAGGTCGAGCGTGCGCGCGATGCGCGCCTGCCGGTCCTCCTTCGAATAGCCCATGATCTCCAGCGGCAGGGCGATGTTCTTCTCGATCGTGCGCCAGGGATAGAGCGCGGCGGCCTGGAAGACATAGCCGTAGGCGCGTTGCCTGCGGGCTTCCTCCGGCGTCATGCCGTTGACGGTGATCGTGCCGGAGGTCGGCTTTTCAAGATCGGCGATGACGCGCAGGAACGTCGTCTTGCCGCAGCCGGACGGGCCGATGAAGGAGACGAAATCGCCCTTGCCGACCGAAAGGTCGACGCCGGTTAGCGCCGTGACGGGGCCGTCGGCGGTCTGGAAGGTAAGGCCGAGATCTCTCGCGGAAACGACGGTATCGGACGGGGGCATGCTGGTCATCCTCCGGCGCCTCGCACGGCGCGGTTTTCGGCAGACTGCATGTCCATTCCCGGCATTGCAATCGGCATTGTCTGGCGTATCACTTTGGGCACGGGATTCTTGCGCTGGAGGTCGGCATGGCAGTGGAGACGAAGGCCGAATGCCGGGTCGTGCGCCCCGGTGGAACCTATGACGGAAAGCAGGGGTTCAGCTATTTCGAGGGCATCGCCCGCGAAACGGTGGGCTCGTCCGGCATCTGCATGCATCTTCTGACGATCCCGCCGGGCGGCCGGGCGAAGGCGCATATGCACGAGCGCCACGAGACGGCGATCTACATGCTCTCCGGCGAGGCGCACACCTGGTACGGCGAGCGGCTGGAGAACCATGTGATCGTCAGGGCAGGGGAGATGTTCTACATCCCCGCCGGCGTGCCGCATCTGCCCGCCAACCTCTCCGGCGAGCCGGCGTCCGCGGTCATCGCCCGGACAGACTCGCACGAGCAGGAGAGCGTGGTGCTTCTGCCGCATCTGGAGGCGCTGGTTCCGGGGTAGAGGGCGGGCCCTCCGCCTCAAGACGTTATTCGGCATAGCCAAGCCCTCCTTCTCCCCGCTTGCGGGGAGAAGGTGCCGGTAGGCGGATGAGGGGCGGTTGCGACCGAATGAGGGGGGTGCCAATGGGAATTTGGCGGAATGCCCGCCCCTCATCCCGCTGCCGCGACCTTCTCCCCGCAAGCGGGGAGAAGGAGCAGGAGGCAGGCTTTTCCCATAGCGAATGGTTATCCCGCGCTTGAGACAGAGGGGGGTATATGCCGCTCGCCCGCCTTTCATGACTTGCACCGCATGAGCGGCCCCCAGCGCGTGCCGCCCGGGAGGCCGACGGTGTAGCCGCCGCTGTCGGGCGTCAGCGTCATTTCGTAGGGCGTCGTCTCCGCGGAGCCTTCCTCGTGGCATTCGGCGGCGATTTTGGTCGCGCCGCCGACGGATTTGCCTTCTCCCTTGAATTCGCAATAGGAGACGGCGGTGGTCACGCCCTGCCCGTCGAGCAGGAAGAAGATGTCGGCGCCGGAGGATTCGCCCGTCTCTGCATAGCGGCAGCCTTCCTTGTCGCCGTATTTTCCCTCGACGATATCGGCCGCGCCGGCCGGCCCGGCGAGCGCGATGGCGAGGAGAAGGGCGGGAGCGAGGCGGCCGGTGCGCGTCATACGCCGCTCGCCGGAATGCCGCTGCGCTCGACCTTGCGCGGCGCGGTGATCTCCTTCCAGGTCGAGAGCGCCTTGTTGACGGCCGTGAACGGCTCGCGCCTGACGAACTGGCCGTGGCCCTCGCGGGTCTTGACGGTCGCCTCCTCGATGGCGACGACGCCGCGCGTCAGCGTGTAGCGCGGCAGGCCGGTGACTTCCTTGCCCTCGAAGACGTTGTAGTCGATGGAGGACTGTTGGCTCTTAGCCGAGATCGTCTTGGAGCGCTTCGGGTCCCATACGACGATATCGGCATCAGCGCCGACGAGGATCGCGCCCTTGCGCGGATAGACGTTGAGGATTTTTGCGATGTTGGTGGAGGTGACGGCGACGAACTCGTTCATCGTCAGTCGGCCGGTGTTGACGCCGTGCGTCCAGAGCAGCGGCATGCGGTCCTCAAGGCCGCCTGTGCCGTTCGGGATTTTCCGGAAATCGCCGACGCCGGTGCGCTTCTGGTCCGTCGTGAAGGCGCAATGGTCGGTGGCGACCACCTGCAGCGAGCCGGAGGCAAGGCCGGCCCAGAGCGAATCCTGGTGCAGCTTGTTGCGGAAGGGCGGGCTCATCACGCGGCGGGCGGAATGGTCCCAGTCCTTGTTGAAATATTCGCTCTCGTCGAGCGTCAGGTGCTGGATCAGCGGCTCGCCGTAGACGCGCATGCCGTTCTGGCGGGCGCGGCGGATCGCCTCGTGCGACTGTTCGCAGGACGTGTGCACGACATAGAGCGGCGCGCCCGCCATGTCGGCGATGATGATGGCGCGGTTCGTCGCCTCGCCCTCGACGGACGGCGGGCGCGAATAGGCGTGGCCTTCCGGCCCGTTGTTGCCCTCGTCCATCAGCTTCTGCTGCATGGCGGCGACGACGTCGCCGTTTTCCGCATGGACGAGCGGCAGGGCGCCGAGCGCGGCGCAGCGCTGGAACGAGGCGAACATCTCGTCGTCGTTCACCATCAGCGCGCCCTTGTAGGCCATGAAGTGCTTGAAGGTGTTGATGCCCTTTTCTTCCACGACGGTCTTCATCTCGTCAAAGACCTGCTCGCCCCACCAGGTGACGGACATGTGGAAGGAGTAGTCGCAGTTCGCGCGGGTCGACTTGTTGTCCCAGCGCTTCAGCGCGTCGAGCAGCGACTGGCCGGGATCGGGCAGGCAGAAATCCACCACCATGGTCGTGCCGCCGGCAAGGCCGGCCCGCGTGCCGCTCTCGAAATCGTCGGCCGAATAGGTGCCCATGAAGGGCATTTCGAGATGCACATGCGGATCGATGCCGCCCGGCATGACGTAACAGCCCGCCGCATCCAGCACCGTGTCGCCGGAAAGGTCCGGCCCGATCCCGACGATCTTCCCGCCCTCGACCTTGACGTCCGCCTTGTAGGTGAGGTCGGCGGTGACAATGGTACCGCCCTTGATGACTGTGCTCATTGCAGACTTGCTCCCATCAATGCGTTTATCGAATTTCTCAGCGGCCAGATTTCTTATTTTGCGCCGCTTGGAAATAAACCGGGACAGAAAACGAGATTCTGTTTGTATGTTCTGTCGCGCCTTTGGTGCTCAATTCGCCCAGAGTCAGGACTTGTATTCCGCCAGTGCCCTCTTTGCTGACTGTCACGGCAATATCGAAAGTGACGAGCTGTTCGGAGAACACTTTTTCTCCATCTACGTAGCCGGGTGCTATCCAGAGTTCCGATGTATCTTTTGCTTCTGAGACGCCTTTGGTAATGTCCAAGAGGGTTTGCTTCACATATTCGTCAAGTTTCATCTCTTACCCCAAGTCCGCCTGTAAGCGCTCATCGCGAGGAGTTTGATTCCGCAATTCCTGCCGTCTCGATCACCGCATGGAGCAGGACGTCCGCGCCGGCGGCGGCCCATTCCTTCGAGATGTCCTCTGCCTCGTTATGCGAAAGGCCGCCGACACAGGGGCACATGATCATCGTGGCGGGGGCGACCTTGGCCGCCCAGCAGGCGTCATGGCCAGCGCCGGAGATGATGTTCATGTGGCTGTAGCCGAGGTCCTCGGCGGCCTTGCGGACGGTGGCAACCAGCGTCGGGTCAAAGGTGACGGGATCGAAATGGCCGACGGCCTCGACGGAACAGCCGACGCCGAGCGCCTCGCAGATTTTCGGCGCTTCCGCCTCGATGCGGGCGCGCATGCCGTCGAGCTTCTTCTGGTCGGGCGAGCGGATGTCGACGGTGAAGACGACCTTGCCTGGCAGCACGTTGCGCGAGTTCGGCGAGAAGAAGACCTGCCCGACGCCGCCGACGGCGCCCGGCTGGTTTTCCATGGCGACGGTCTGCACCATTTCGAGGATGCGGGCCATGGCGAGGCCGGCATTGACGCGCATCGCCATCGGCGTCGAGCCGGTATGCGCTTCGCGGCCGGTCAGCGTGAATTCCAGCCACCACAGGCCCTGACAGTGGGTGACGACGCCGATGTCCTTCTTCTCCGCTTCGAGGATCGGGCCCTGCTCGATATGGTACTCGAAATAGGCGTGCATCTTGCGCGCGCCGACCTCTTCTTCGCCGACCCAGCCGATGCGCTTCAGCTCGTCGCCGAAGGTCTTGCCCTCCGGGTCCTTGCGGCCGTAGGCGTAATCCTGCGTATGCACGCCGGCGAAGACGCCGGAAGCGAGCATGGCGGGGGCGAAGCGGGCGCCTTCCTCGTTCGTCCAGTTGGTGACGACGATGGGATGCTTGGTGCGGATGCCGAGGTCGTTCAGCGAACGGATCACTTCGAGGCCGGCGAGCACGCCGAGGACGCCGTCATACTTGCCGCCGGTCGGCTGGGTATCGAGATGCGAGCCGACATAGACGGGAAGCGCCTCGGGGTCTTCGCCCGCGCGCGTCATGAACATGTTGCCCATCGTGTCGATGCCCATCGTCAGGCCGGCGGCGTCGCACCATGTCTGGAAGAGGCGGCGGCCTTCTGCGTCCGAGTCGGTCAGGGTCTGGCGATTGTTGCCGCCGGCAATGCCGGGGCCGATCTTCGCCATGTCCATGAGGGAATCCCACAGGCGGTCCGCGTTGACACGCATGTTCTCGCCGGGTGCGGCCATGTCGTATGCTCCCACGTCTTCGGGCTCTTCAAGCCCAATTTTGTTCCCGTCGGCTGGCGGCGCTCTGTTTGTTTTGCGCCTTCCGTTCAGAGCAGTTGCCTTTACTTGATAACTGTCTGATAATTTGACCGATTGGTAAACATTACAGCTTCCGTAGCGGCACTCAAGCCGAAAATCCAAAAACCTTGAGACCGCGCCCAAGAAAATGGCGGCTGGTTAAACTGGTGAATCTGGCGGCACTTTTCCCGAGGGAAAGTGCCGGCGAGGGGGCGACATGGCATTACCGAGGGCGGCGAGAACCCAGCGGCGCACACGCATCCAGGAGGAGAAGGAGGAGCGCATCCTCGAAGCGGCGCTGGAGGTCTTTTCCCTGCACGGTTTCCGCGGCGCGACCGTCGACCAGATCGCCGAGGTGGCGGGCATGTCCAAGCCCAATCTCCTCTATTATTTCCGCACCAAGGAGGCGATGCATCGCGCGCTCATCACCCGCGTGCTCGATACCTGGCTCGATCCGCTGCGCGAGTTCGATGCCGGCGGCAATCCCGTCTCGGAAATCCGCAGCTATATCCGCCGCAAGCTGGAGATGGCGCGCGACTTCCCGCGCGAAAGCCGGCTCTTCGCCAACGAGATATTGCAGGGCGCGCCGAACATCGAGGACGAGCTGAAGGGACCGCTGAAGGCGCTGGTCGACGAGAAGGCGGAGGTGATCCGCGCTTGGGCGAAGGCCGGCAAGATCGCCAAGTGCGACCCCTATCACCTCATCTTCTCCATCTGGTCGACGACGCAGCACTATGCCGACTTCGACGTGCAGGTGCGCGCCGTGCTGGGGCAGGACCAGGCCGGCGAGGGGCGTTTCGAGGATGCTGCGCGGTTCCTCGAGCAGCTCTTCGTCACCGGACTCGACATCAGCGAGCAGCCGGCCTGACGTTTCCGCTACGCTTCGTCAAGGAAGTCTTCCTATGCTCCCGCGGTGGCATCCCCGCAGGAAAGCCGCAATCGCCGGGCACAAGCGCCCGGCAGCAGGAAGGGACTTCATGACGACGGCCATCGACTTTGCGGATACGGACCGCAAGACGAGCGAACTGCTCGAGGACATCATCCATTCCATCAAGGACGAGCATATTACGCTGCGCGACCTTCTGGCGATGATGGGTGAAAGCGGGCTTCTGCTGCTGTGCGCCCTCCTGTCGCTGCCCTTCCTTTTCCCGGTCTCCATTCCGGGCGTCTCGACGGTGTTCGGCGCCGGCATCGTGCTGATCAGCGCGGCGATCACGTTCAACCGGCTGCCCTGGCTGCCGCGGAAAGTCGCCGACCGGCGGCTGGAAAGCGGCAGGCTGAAGCCGGTGCTGGAGCGCGGCGTCACGGTGCTGCGCCGGTTCGACCGTTTCTTCAAGCCGCGCCTGATGTCGCTTGCCTCCGGCGCCGTGGTGAACCGCATCAACGGCCTCGTGCTGATGGGAGCGGGGCTCCTGCTGATGGCCCCGCTCGGCCTCATTCCCTTCTCCAACACCCTGCCGGGCATCGCCATCCTGCTGCTCGCCGCCGGCATTTCGCAGCGCGACGGGCTGGTTGTGCTCGCCGGCTACGTGATGGTCGTGCTGACGATCGCGTATTTCGCGGGTCTGGCGCTGCTGGCCTATGGGGCGGGGCAGAGTTTCAGCCTGTTCGGGTGAGAGGCGTCAGGCCGGCCGGCGGTTCCACGGCATCCGCGCAAGCAGCATGCCCATGCCGCACCAGCCGGTGGTGCCGGCGAAGACCAGCATGATGCCGATGACGCCGGCAAGGGCGAAGGCGGCCGTCAGGCCGGAAAAGCCCATTGCCACCAGGGCGGCGACCATGATGCCGACTGCGATCTGAACCTGCCGGAAAAGCGGGATCGCCGCCGGCTTCGCGTCGCCGACAACCGGCAGGCCCGCATCCTTCCAGGCGGCGATGCCCCCTTCGAGATTGTAGATCGGGTGCGACGCGCCGGCCGCTTCCGCGGTCTGGCAGGCCGCCTCGCCGCGTCCACCTTTCTGGCATTGGAAGATCACTTTGCGGGCGGCGGGAACCTGTGACGCCGCAAGCGCCGTACTGAGCGACGTCAGGGGAATGGAGGCGGCGCAGGCGATATGCTCGGCGCGGAATTCGTCCGGCTCACGCACGTCGATCAGTACCGCCTCTCCGGAAGCGAGCCATCCGGCGGCGTCTTTTGGGGATACGGTTGCGATCATCTGTCAGTCCTTTGCGCAAAAACGGTTGTAGAGCACGGCCATGATCTCCATCACGGCCGGGTGGTCGATGGCGTAGAAGAGGGTGCGGTGATCGCGCCGGTAGCGCACGATCCCTTCCTCCTTCAGCTTGGCGAGGTGCTGCGACATCGAGGTCTGGGCGATGCCGGTCTCCTCGATGAGTTCGGTCACGCTGCGCTCGCCGTTCGCCAGCGCGCACAGGATCAGGAGCCGGTGGGAATTGGCGAGACCCTTCAGGAAGTCCGCCACCGTCTCGGCCTTTGCCGGCATCTCTTCGGTAATCGTCACGGTCGCCTCTTTACGATTTATATTTTTATGATATCAAGAAAATATGAAATGTAAAGCCGCAAGGAGCGACGCATGACGAAGGACTACAAGGCGATCACCTGGGACATCTCGGCCTATATGGGCGAGCTGCGCAAGCTGACGCCGGAGGCGATGCAGGGCTTCTCCGCTCTCGCGAAGGGCGCAGGCGCCGAGGGCGTGCTGGACAAGAAGACGAAGGAACTGATCGCGCTCGCCATCGGCGTGACGCAGCGCTGCGACGGCTGCATCGGCTTTCATGCCAAGGCGCTGCACGAGCTTGGCGCGAGCCGGCAGGAGATCGCGGAGGTGATGGCGATGTGCGTCTATATGGGCGGTGGGCCGGCGCTGATGTATGCGGCCGACGCGATGCGCGCCTACGACCAGTTTGCCGGGGCCTGAGGCCCCGGCAAAGGTTCGTTCATTCCGCGGCCTGGCGGGCCATCGGATTGTTCGGGTGCGTCGTCCAGTTGGCGTAGTTGGGATCGACCGGCTTGCCGGTGCGCTGGTCGAGCGTGCCGGGTTCGAGGCCCACCATGGTGATGCAGTTCTCGACCGGGCAGACGTTGACGCAGAGGTTGCAGCCGACGCACTCGTCCTCCATCACCTCGAAGTGCCGGACGCCGTCGACGAACTGCGTGATCGCCTGGTGCGAGGTGTCCTCGCAGGCGATGTGGCAGCGGCCGCACTTGATGCAGGCGTCCTGGTCGATATGGGCTTTCGCGATGTAATTGAGGTTGAGGTACTGCCAGTCGGTGACGTTCGGCACGGCGCGGCCGATGATGTCGTCGAGGTTGCGGTGGCCCTTGGCGTCCATCCAGCTCGAAAGGCCGGTGATCATTTCCTGCACGATCTTGAAGCCGTAGGTCATGGCGGCGGTGCAGACCTGCACGTTGCCCGCGCCGAGCGCCAGGAATTCGGCCGCGTCCCGCCAGGTGGTGATGCCGCCGATGCCGGAGATCGGCAGGCCGTAGGTCTCCGGATCGCGGGCGATCTCGGCCACCATGTTGAGCGCGATGGGCTTGACCGCCGGGCCGCAATAGCCGCCGTGCGAGCCCTTGCCGCCGACCGTCGGGTTGGGTGCGAAGCTGTCGAGGTCGACGGAGACGATGGAGTTGATCGTGTTGATCAGCGAGACCGCGTCGGTGCCGCCGGCCTTCGCCGCGCGGGCGGGCTTGCGGATGTCGGTGATGTTCGGCGTCAGCTTGGTGATGACGGGCATGCGCGTATATTGCTTGCACCAGCGCACGACCATCTCGATATATTCCGGCACCTGGCCGACGGCGGCCCCCATGCCGCGCTCGGACATGCCGTGCGGACAGCCGAAGTTGAGCTCGATGCCGTCGGCGCCCGTCTCCTCGACGAGCGGCAGGATCGCCTTCCAGCTCTCCTCCTCGCAGGGCACCATGATCGAGGCGACCAGTGCCCGGTCGGGCCAGTTCATCTTGACCTGCTTCATCTCGGTGAGGTTGGTGTAGAGGTCGCGGTCGGTGATGAGCTCGATGTTGTTGAGGCCGAGAAGCCTGCGGTCGGTGCCCCAGATCGCGCCGTAGCGCGGGCCGTTGACGTTGACGACCGGCGGGCCCTCCTCGCCGAGCGTCTTCCAGACCACGCCGCCCCAGCCCGCCTTGAAGGCGCGCTCGACGTTGTAGGCCTTGTCGGTCGGCGGCGCGGAGGCGAGCCAGAACGGGTTGGGCGACTTGATGCCGACGAAATCGTTGCGAAGATCAGCCATGTCTCATCCTCCCCCTCAAGCGACGGCAACGGCCGGCTGCGCGGCGGCAGCGAGCATGCGGTTGATCGAATCGGCCGCGTCGCGGCCCTGCGCCACCGAGGTGACCGTCAGGTCCTCGCCGGCCTTCACGCAGTCGCCGCCCGCCCAGACGTTGGCAACGGAGGTGCGGCCTTCCGCATCGACGGCGATGCGCCCGCCCGCCATGGCGAGCGCGCCGAGGCCGGCGGCCTCGAAGGTCTGGCCGATGGCCTTGAAGATCTGGTCGGCGGCGAGCGCCCCGATCTCGCCGGTGCCGGTAAGCCTGCCGTCGCGCATCTCGGTATATTCCACCTCGATGCCGGCGACCTGTCCGTCCCGCGCGATGACGCGCTTGGGCTGGAGCCAGTGGCGGATCATCACGCCCTTGGAGGCGGCCAGATCCTGCTCGAAGGGCGAGGCGTTCATGTGCTCCTTGCCGCGGCGGTAGCAGATCGTCACTTCCTCCGCGCCGAGGAGCTTGGCCTGCACGGCCGCGTCGATGGCCGTCATGCCGCCGCCGATGACGACGACGCGCCGGCCGACCGGGACGGTCGCCTTGTCCGCCGCCTGCCGCAGTTCCGCGATGAAATCGACGGCGTCGACGACACCGGGCGTATTCTCGCCTTCCGCGCCGAGCGCGTTGACGCCGGCAAGGCCCATGCCGAGGAAGACGGCGTCGAAATTGGCGGTGAGGTCGGCGAGCGTGAAGTCGCGGCCGAGCTTCAGGCCGTTCTTCACCTCGATGCCGCCGATGGAAAGCACGTAGTCGACTTCCGCTTGCGCGAAATCGTCGACCGCCTTGTAGGTGGCGATGCCGTATTCGTTGAGGCCGCCGGCCTTTTCGCGCGCTTCGAAGACCACGACGTCATGGCCGTTCATGGCAAGACGATGGGCGCAGGCGAGGCCCGCCGGGCCGGCGCCGACGACGGCGACCGCCTTGCCGGTGCGGGCCGCGCGCTCGTAGAAATGCTTGTTCTCCGTCATCGCCACGTCGGTCGCGTAGCGCTGGAGGCGGCCGATTTCCACCGGACGATGCTCGGCGGTGTTGCGCACGCAGGCCTGCTCGCAGAGCGTCTCGGTGGGACAGACGCGGGCGCACATGCCGCCGAGGATGTTCTGGTCGAAGATGGTCTTCGCCGAGCCGAGCGGGTTGCCCGTCGAGATCTGGCGGATGAACAGCGGAATGTCGATGGAGGTGGGACAGGCCGTCATGCACGGCGCGTCGTAGCAGAAGTAGCAGCGGTCTGCGGCCACCAGCGCCTCATGGTCGTCGAGGCGCGGGTGAAGGTCGGAAAAGTTCGTTTCGTATTCGGAAGGCGCAAGACGCTCCCGTTGAATCCCAGATTGCGTCGTTCCCATCATTATCTCCCATTCGCGTGGGCTTTTTGGATAGGGAACGGTAACCCAGCTTTATTTTTTTATCAAACGGTAAAATTTCAAGGAGAATCCCGGTTTTCCAGGGCTTTTGGCGGATAAAAACATGATTTTTCGAGTTATGTTTTCTCTCCGCTTTCGCCCCGGCTGTCCTTGCCGCGCCATGAGATGACGTTTGACAGGTCGCATGAAAACATGCAGCAAATCGTGTGAAACGATGAGGTCGGGAATGGCGAAGCGGACGGAAGCAGCCGGGCGGCTGGACGATGCGGCAAGGGCCGGCTGGCTCTATTACGTCGCCGGCCGCACGCAGGACGAGATCGCCGCCGCCATGGGCATTTCCCGCCAGTCGGCCCAGCGCCTCGTGTCGCTGGCCGTCGCCGAGCGGCTGATCAAGGTGCGGCTCGACCATCCCATCGCCGAATGCCTGGAGCTCGGCGAGGCGCTCAAGCAGAAGTTCGGCCTCGTCCATGTCGATATCGTGCCGGGCGATCCAGGCTCCGGCTCCACCACGGTCGGCATTGCCGAGGCGGGGGCGGCTGAGATCGAACGCTGGCTGAAGAAGCCCGAGCCCATCGTGCTCGCTGTCGGCACGGGCCGCACGCTGAAGGCGGCGATCGACCAGCTTCCGGCGATGGAATGTCCGCAGCACCGCATCCTGTCGCTGACGGGCAATATCGGGCCGGACGGCTCGGCCGCCTACTACAACGTCATCTTTTCCATGGCCGATGCGGTCAAGGCGCGGCACTACCCGATGCCCTTGCCGGTGCTCGTCTCCTCGACAGAGGAACGCGACCTCCTGCACCGGCAGAGCCTTGTGCAGTCGACGCTCCAGCTCGGCCGCGAGGCGGATGTCGCCTTCGTTGGTATCGGCGAACTCGGCGCGGACGCGCCGCTCTGCCTCGACGGCTTCCTCGATCCGCAGGAAATGGCCCGGCTGATGGAGGAGGGGGCCGTCGGCGAGATCTGCGGCTGGATGTTCGACCGAAACGGCAAGCTGCTCGAAGGCAGCATCAACGAGCGCGTCGCCTCCGTGCCACTGCCGCCGCGCGAGACGACGACGGTGATCGGCCTTGCCAAGGGCAGGCGCAAATACGACGCTCTCCTTGCAGCCCTGAGGGGCGGCATGATCAACGGCGTCATCACCGACGAGACCACGGCCCGCCACCTGCTTTCGGCCTGAGCCCGGCGCTTCGCCCCGGCGGCAAACACCGTCCCGAATAGAAATTTCCCATGCGATTCAAGGCTTGCGCGCGTCTGTGTGCGGTGCAGCATCGAATGGCCGTTGACTTTCTCCGGCATTCTGTGAGTAATTGCCCATGAGCGAAGCAAATGCTCAACATCCTTCTGGGAGGAAGATAATGAATTTGAGAACCCTTCTGCTGGGCACCTGCTCGGCTGCTCTCCTTGCCGGTTTCGCCAATGCCGAAACGCTGACCATCGCCACCGTCAACAACGGCGACATGATCCGCATGCAGGGCCTGACGGACGACTTCACGGAGAAGAACCCCGACATTCAGCTCGAGTGGGTGACGCTCGAGGAAAACGTGCTGCGCGAGCGCGTCACGACGGACATCGCGACGAAGGGCGGCCAGTACGACATCGTCACGATCGGCAACTATGAAGTTCCGATCTGGGCGAAGCAGGGCTGGCTCGTCGCGCTCGACGGCCTCGGCGCCGAATACGACGTCGACGACCTGCTGCCGGCGATCCGCGGCGGCCTTTCGGTCGACGGCAAGCTCTATGCCGCGCCGTTCTACGGCGAATCCGCCATGATCATGTACCGCAAGGACCTGTTCGAGAAGGCCGGCCTCACCATGCCCGATTCCCCGACCTGGGAATTCATCGGCGAGGCAGCCCGCAAGATCACCGACCGCGGCGCCGACATCAACGGCATCTGCCTTCGCGGCAAGGCCGGCTGGGGCGAGAACATGGCGTTCCTCACCGCGCTCAACAACTCCTTCGGCGGACGCTGGTTCGACGAGAACTGGCAGCCGCAGTTCGACCAGCCGGAATGGAAGGCCTCGCTGCAGTTCTACGTCGACATGATGAAGGATGCGGGCCCGCAGGGCGCCTCCTCGAACGGCTTCAACGAGAACCTGACGCTGTTCCAGCAGGGCAAGTGCGGCATGTGGATCGACGCGACGGTCGCCGCCTCGTTCGTCTCCAACCCGAAGGACTCGACGGTCGCCGACAAGGTCGGCTACGCGATCTTCCCGGATACGGGCAACGGCAACCACGGCAACTGGCTGTGGTCGTGGAACCTTGCCGTGCCGGCAAGCTCGACGAAGGCCGAGGCTGCGCAGAAGTTCATCGCCTGGGCGACCAGCAAGGGCTACACCGAGCTCGTCGCCAGCAAGGAAGGCTGGGCGAACGTTCCTCCGGGCACGCGCACCTCGCTCTACAAGAGCGAAGACTACCAGAAGGCAGCCCCCTTCGCAGCGCCGACCCTTGCTGCGATGGATGCAGCCGACATCACCAAGCCGTCGGTCAAGCCGGTGCCCTATACGGGTGGCCAGTTCGTGGCGATCCCTGAATTCCAGGGCCTCGGCACGACGGTCGGCCAGCTCTTCTCGGCGGTGCTCGCCGGCCAGTCCTCCGTGGACGACGCCCTTGCACAGGCCCAGACGACGGCCGTGCGCGAAATGACCCGCGCCGGCTACATCAAGTAAGCCACCTCCCCAAGGACAGGCTGCCCGGGATGCGTTCCGGGCAGCCGTTGAACGGGATATCTGTTCCGGCGCTTGCCCCTCATCCCCCTGCCGGGACCTTCTCCCCGCAAGCGGGGAGAAGGAGGAAAACGGCAAGCCCATCGTTCCTCGCCCCGCTTGCGGGGAGAGGATGCCGGCAGGCAGGTGAGGGGCCGCTGTCGCCCCTATGTGAATGACAGCATCGGCCGGCTAGCGGCCCTCGGGAGGAAACCATGGCGACGGAGAACACGCGCGGTCTTGCGCGGCTGATGTTGGCGCCCTCTGTGGGCTTGCTTCTGATCTGGATGATCGTGCCGCTGGCGATGACGCTGTGGTTCTCGTTCCAGAACTACAACCTCCTCAATCCGGCGAATGTCAGCTGGACAGGGCTCTTCAACTATAAGTTCTTCTATACGGATCCGGCCTTCTTCCAGTCGATCTGGAACACGCTGCTGATCGTCGGCGGGGTGCTGCTCATCACCGTCGTCGGCGGGGTCGCCATCGCGCTCCTGCTCGACCAGCCGATGTGGGGGCAGGGGATCGTGCGCATCATGATCATCTCGCCCTTCTTCGTCATGCCGCCGGTGGCCGCGCTCGTGTGGAAGAACATGATCATGCATCCGGGCTACGGGGTGCTGGCGGATATCAACCGGGCGCTCGGCTTCCAGCCGGTCGACTGGTTCGCCCAGTTCCCGCTGCTGTCGATCGTCATCATCGTCGCCTGGCAATGGCTGCCGTTCGCCACGCTGATCCTGCTCACCGCGCTGCAATCGCTCGACGGCGAGCAGAAGGAAGCTGCGGAAATGGACGGCGCCGGCTTCGTCTCGCGCTTCGTCTACCTGACGCTGCCGCACCTGTCGCGCTCGATCACCGTCGTCATCCTCATCCAGACGATCTTCCTGCTCGGCGTCTATGCGGAAATCCTCGTCACCACCAATGGCGGGCCGGGCTATGCCTCCACCAACCTGCCGTTCCTGATCTACCGCACCGCGCTTCTCGGCTACGACGTCGGCGGAGCCTCCGCCGGTGGCATCATCGCCGTCATCCTCGCCAACATCGTCGCCCTCTTCCTGATGCGCGCCGTCGGCAAGAACCTGGACAAGTAAGGGGACAGGACCATGGCTAGAGCCGTTTCGACCAGAAGAACCGCCGTCTTCACGATCGCCGCCTGGATCGTCGCGCTGATCATCTTCTTCCCGATCCTCTATACGATCGTCACCTCGTTCAAGTCCGAGACGGAGGCGATCAAGGGCTTCAACCTCATCCCCTCGGGGACGGTGGAGAGCTATGCCGCGGTGCAGGCGCAGAGCAACTACTTCAAGTTCTTCCTGAACTCGGTGGTCATCTCCGTCGGCTCCACGCTGCTGGCGCTCGCCCTTGCGATCCCGGCCGCCTGGTCGATGGCCTTCTCGCCCACGCGGCGGACCAAGGACATCCTGATGTGGATGCTCTCGACGAAGATGATGCCGGCCGTCGCCGTGCTGGTGCCGATCTACCTCATCTTCCGCGACACGGGCCTGCTCGACACGCGTTTCGGCCTGACGGTGATGCTGACGCTGATCAACCTGCCGATCGTCGTGTGGATGCTCTACACCTATTTCCGCGAGATCCCCGGCGAGATCCTCGAGGCCGCGCGCATGGACGGCGCCGGCCTCCTGCAGGAGATCGTGCATGTGCTGACGCCGATGGCCGTGCCCGGCATCGCCTCGACGCTGCTTCTCAACATCATCCTCGCCTGGAACGAATCCTTCTGGACGATCCGCCTGACGACGACGAACGCGGCGCCGCTCACGGCCTTCATCGCCTCGTTCTCCAGCCCGCAGGGCCTGTTCTGGGCGAAACTGTCGGCAGCCTCCACGCTCGCCATCGCCCCCATCCTCATCATGGGATGGTTCAGCCAGAAACAGCTTGTCCGCGGCCTGACCTTCGGCGCCGTGAAGTAAGGGGAGGGGAAAACCATGGGCAAGATCATCCTGAACAAGGTCAACAAGTCCTTCGGCGCCACGCAGGTCATCCCGGGCATCGACCTTGCCATCGAGGACGGCGAGTTCGTCGTCTTCGTCGGCCCGTCGGGCTGCGGCAAGTCCACGCTGCTGCGCCTCATCGCGGGGCTGGAGGACACCACCAGCGGCACGATCGAGATCGACGGCAAGGACGTCACCTCCGCCGCCCCTGCCAAGCGCGGGCTCGCCATGGTGTTCCAGTCCTACGCGCTCTATCCGCACATGACCGTGAGGAACAACATCGCCTTCCCGCTGAAGATGGCGAAGACCGATCCGGCGATCATCGAGAAGAAGGTGACGGAGGCCGCGCGCGTCCTCAACCTCACCAACTATCTCGAACGCCGGCCGGGACAGCTTTCCGGCGGTCAGCGCCAGCGCGTGGCCATCGGCCGGGCGATCGTGCGCGAACCGTCGGCCTTTTTATTCGACGAGCCGCTGTCGAACCTCGACGCGGCGCTGCGCGGCACGATGCGCCTGGAGATCAGCGAACTGCATCACCAGCTCAGGACGACGATGATCTACGTCACCCACGACCAGGTGGAGGCCATGACCATGGCCGACAAGATCGTCGTGCTGAACGCCGGCAATATCGAGCAGGTCGGTTCGCCGATGGAGCTCTACAACCGGCCGGCCAATCTCTTCGTCGCCGGCTTCATCGGCTCGCCGCGCATGAACTTCGTCACGGGCGAGGCGGCCAAGCCCTGGAACGCGCCGACCGCCGGCATCCGGCCCGAGCATATCCGGCTCTCCAAGGAGGCCGGCACCTGGAAGGGCGTCGTGGGCGTTGCCGAGCATCTCGGCTCGGACACGTTCCTGCACGTCAATGTCGAGGGCGTCGGCACGATGACGGTGCGCACCGACGGCGATTTCGTCGTCACCCATGGCGACACCGTCTACCTCACCCCGGATGAGAACCGCATCCACCGCTTCGACGACAAGGGGCTGGCAATCCGATGAAGAGACTTGAGGGCAGGAGCGCGCTCGTCACGGGATCGGCGCGCGGGATCGGCCGCGCTTTCGCGGAAGCTTATGTGCGCGAAGGCGCCCGCGTCGCCATCGCCGACATCAATATCGAGCGGGCGCAGGCGACGGCGGAGGAGATCGGCCCGGCCGCCTATGCCGTCCAGATGGACGTGACGAAGCAGGCGTCCATCGACGCGGCCATCGCGGCCTGTGTCGACACGGCCGGCGGGCTCGACATCCTCATCAACAACGCCGCGCTCTTCGACCTTGCGCCCATCGTCGAGATCACGCGGGAGAGCTACGACCGGCTGTTCTCCATCAACGTCGCCGGCACGCTCTTCACCATGCAGGCGGCGGCCAGGCAGATGATCGCGCAGGGCCGCGGCGGCAAGATCATCAACATGGCAAGCCAGGCCGGAAGGCGCGGGGAAGCGCTCGTCGCCATCTACTGCGCCACCAAGGCGGCCGTCATCAGCCTCACCCAGTCGGCGGGGCTGAACCTCATCAGGCACGGCATCAACGTCAATGCCATCGCCCCCGGCGTGGTGGACGGCGAGCACTGGGACGGCGTCGACGCGCTCTTCGCCAAGTACGAGAACCGCCCGCTCGGCGAGAAGAAGCGCCTCGTCGGCGAGGAAGTACCCTTCGGCCGCATGGGAACGGCGGACGACCTTACGGGCATGGCGATCTTCCTCGCGTCCGAGGAGAGCAACTACATCGTCGCGCAGACCTACAACGTCGACGGCGGCAACTGGATGAGCTGAGGCCCGCAGCCGCGGGCCGGCCGATGCAGAAGACCGGATGAACCGGAAGGAATGGATCATGACCACGAAACTGTCGCTCGCCAATCTCGGGCATGTCGCGAAGACCGCCAGCGTTCCGGCCTACGGGCGCGCGGGCCTTTCGGCCGGTATCGTCCATTTCGGCGTCGGCAATTTCCACCGGGCGCATCAGGCGATTTATCTCGACGACCTGTTCAATCTCGGCCACGACCATGACTGGGCCATCGTCGGCGCGGGCGTGCTGCCCTCCGATGCGGCGATGCGCGACAAGCTCGCCGGGCAGGATTTTTTGACCACCGTGGTGGAGCAGGACAACAACCGCTCCGGTGCGCGTGTCACCGGCGCGATGATCGACTATCTCGCCCCCGGCGATGCGGCGGCGACTATCGCACGCCTTGCCGATCCGGCGATCCGCATCGTCTCGCTGACGATCACCGAGGGCGGCTATTTCATCGACCCGGCATCGGGCGTCTTCGATCCCGCCCATCCGGCGATCGTCGCCGACGCGGCGAACCCGACCGCGCCGAAGACGGTGTTCGGCCTCATCCTCGCCGGCCTCAGGGCGCGCCGGGACAAGGGCACGCCGCCCTACACGGTCATGTCCTGCGACAACATTCCCGGCAACGGGGAGGTGACGCACGCGGCCGTCTCGGGCCTCGCGCGCCTTTCCGATCCGGCGCTCGCCGACTGGATCGATGCCAATGTCGCCTTCCCGAACGGCATGGTCGACCGCATCACGCCGGCGACCGGCCCGCGCGAGATCGGCATCGTGGCGGACGAGTACGGCATCGAGGATGCCTGGCCGGTCTTCTGCGAGGAGTTCAAGCAATGGGTGCTGGAGGACCATTTTCCGCTGGGCCGCCCGGCACTGGAGAAGGTGGGCGTGCAGTTCGTGCCGGACGTGGCGCCCTACGAGCACATGAAGATCCGCATCCTCAACGGCGGGCATGCGGCCATCGCCTATCCCGCCGCCCTGCTCGACATCCATTTCGTGCACGAGGCGATGGAGGACCCGGATATCCGCGCCTTCCTCGCCAAGCTGGAGCATGACGAGATCATCCCCGTCATCCCGCCCGTGCCGGACACCGACCTCAACGACTATTTCGCCCTCATCGAGCGGCGCTTCTCCAACCCGAAGATCGCCGACACCATCCCGCGCCTCGCGCAGGACGGCTCCAACCGCCAGCCGAAGTTCATTCTGCCCTCGACCGCCGACCGATTGGCCCGCGGCGAGGACGTCGTCGGCCTCGCGCTCGTCTCGGCGCTGTGGTGCCATTATCTCGCCGGCACGACGGACAGCGGCAAGCCGATCACCTTCAACGACCCGAACATCGAGCGCACCCACGCCGCGGCAACGGTGGCGAAGAGCGATCCGTTCGCCTTCCTGGAGCTGAAGGACATCTTCGGCGCGGTGGCCGGATCGAACCTCTTCCGCCGGCGCTTCGCCGCAGCGCTGATGTCCCTGCAGCAGAACGGCACGCGCGCGACGTTGAAACGCTACCTGGAGGACAGGCTGGCAAATTGAGGAAAGCCCGTTTCGGGGCTTTTCATCCAAGGGGGCAGACAGTACGACGGAGCCGGAAACGGAACGGAACGCCATGGCTGCCAAAGCGACGGAACTGGTCATCTTCGATTGCGACGGCGTGCTCGTCGACAGCGAGCCGATCTCGATCGCGGTGCTGGTCGAGGCCCTTGCGGCGGCGGGCGTGACGATGAGCGAGGAGGAGGCGCACGAGCGCTTCCTCGGCCGCAGCCTGAAGAGCATGTCGGAAATCCTGCATGACGACTACGGCCTTGCGATAGACGCGGCCTTCCTCGATGCCATGCGCAAGGTGCTCTACGAGCGCTTCCGTTCGGAGCTGCGGGCGATCGATGGCGTCGCGGAGACGGTCGACGGGCTCGCCGTCGCCCATTGCGTCGCCTCGTCGAGCCAGCCGGAGCGCATTCGTCTCTCGCTCACCGTCGCCGGCCTCATCGACCGTTTCGAGCCGAACATCTTCAGCGCCAGCATGGTCGCGCGCGGCAAGCCGGCGCCCGATCTCTTCCTCCATGCCAGCGCCGCCATGGGCGTTGCGCCCGAAAAATGCGTGGTGGTGGAGGACAGTCCCGCCGGGATCGCGGCGGCGAAGGCGGCCGGCATGCGGGTCGTCGCCTTCACCGGCGGCTCCCATGCGAAGACGCCGCAGCATCGCGGCACGCTGCTCCGGCTCGAACCCGACGCGCTGTTTGACGACATGCGGGAATTGTTACAGTTTGTCCGCGACGAAAAGGCCGACGGGAAAGAGCATTGATGCGCAATCTGATCGTTGCGGTGGACATCGGCACCGGTAGCGCCCGCGCCGGTGTGTTCGACCGGAGCGGCCAGTTGCTCGGCCGGGCCGAGCACCCCATCGCCATGCGCCGGCCGGACGTCCTGTCGGCCGAGCATGATTCGGAGGATATCTGGCGGGCGGTCTGCACGGCGGTGAAGGCTGCCTGCGGGGCGGCCGGCGCCAAGCCTTCGCAGGTCGCGGCCCTCGGCGTCGACGCCACCTGCTCGCTGGTGGTGCGTGACGGTGCGGGCAGGCCGCTCGCCGTCTCGGGCGGGGAAGACGCCCGCTGGGATACCATCGTCTGGCTCGACCACCGCGCGCTTGCCGAGGCCGACATCTGCACGGCGGCCGATCATCCGGTGCTCGCCCATTCCGGCCGCGTGATGTCGCCGGAAATGGAGATGCCCAAGCTGATGTGGCTGAAGCGCCACCGGCCGGAGCAATGGGCGAAGGCCGGCTATTTCTTCGACCTCGCCGATTTCGTCACCTGGCGGGCGACGGGCGTGAACGCCCGCTCGCGCTGCACGATGACGGCCAAGTGGAATTACCTTTCCCACGAGAAGGAGCCGTGGAACGCCGATTTCCTCGCCGCCATCGGGCTTGAGGACGTGCGCGAGCGCGGGAGCTTGCCGCAGGAGACCCTGCCGCTGGGAACGGCCGTGGGCCGGCTGACGGCGGAGGCGGCGGAAGAGCTCGGGCTCGACACGGGCTGCGTGGTCGCCGCCGGCCTCATCGACGCCTATGCCGGGGCGCTCGGCGTGCTCGGCGCCTTTGCCGGCGAGCCCGAGCGGCTGGAGCGCCAGCTGGCGCTGATCGGCGGCACGTCGAGCTGCGTTGCCGCCTTTTCGCGGACGCGCAAGTTCGGCTTCGGCCTGTGGGGGCCTTATTACGAGGCGGTGCTGCCGGGCTGGTGGCTGGTCGAGGGCGGCCAGTCGGCGACAGGCGCGCTGCTCGACCATATCGTGCGCCTGCACAGCGCCGGGGGCGAGCCGACGGCGGAGAACCATGCCCGCATCATCGCCCGCATCGCCGCCTTGCGGGAGGAGGAGGGCGAGGCCTTCGGCGCGCGCCTTCACGTCTTGCCGGACTTCCACGGCAACCGTTCGCCGCTTGCCGATCCGCACGCGCTCGGCGTTATCAGCGGCCTTTCGCTGGATGCCTCCTTCGACGGCCTGTGCCGGCTCTACTGGCGCAGCTGCGTCGCCATCGCGCTCGGCATCCGCCATGTGCTCGGCAAGCTCGGCGAATGCGGCTATCCGCTCGATACGCTGCATGTCGCCGGCGGCCATGTGCGCAATCCCCTGCTGCTGGAGCTCTACCGCGACGTCACCGGCTGCCGCATCGTGGTGCCGAAGACGGGGGATGCCGTGCTGCTCGGAACGGCGATGGTGGCGGCGGTTGCCGGCGGGCTCCATGCCGATCTTCCGGCGGCGGGTAAGGACATGTATGGCGGCGGCCATGAATTCCTGCCGGATGCGGCCCGCAAGGCCGGCTACGACCGGGATTACCGCCGCTTCCTTGCGCTGCTCCGTCACCGCACGGAACTCGAAACGCTCGACTGAAAATATTTCCGGAAAAATTGCAACCGGACGGAACCAAAACGCCGGACAGGTGTTTATGGGGTGTCGCCGGTCCGCGCATGTCCCCCAAATGCGAGGCCCTCGATCGGCGACCGCCACGAAACCGTGTCCCCCTCCGGTCCGTGGATACTCAAGCAGCCAGTGCCTCCCCGGCGCTGGCTGTTTTCTTTTATGGGCAAAGGGGCGGGCGGATTGAAAAAGCGGCGGTGGGCGTGCCGTCCCACCGCCGCCGGCCGCGCCGCCGCCGCGGCTGTCCGGGAGCGAGATCAGGCCGCAGCGCGCGCTGGCGGAGCAAACAGAAGAGCCTGGTTGATCAGCACCTTCACCTGCTCCGGGTTGAACGGCTTGGAAACGAGGAAGGCGGGCTCGGGCCGCTCCCCCGTCAGCAGCCGTTCGGGATAGGCGGTGATGAAGATCACGGGGATCGTCGTTCGCGAGAGGATGGAATTGACGGCATCGATGCCCGACGATCCGTCGGCAAGACGGACATCGGCAAGGACGAGGCCGGGGCGGCTTTCGCTCCACAGTGCCTCGGCCTCGCTCTGCGTGCGGGCGATGCCGGTGACGCGGTGGCCCATGCCGCTGACCATATGGGCAAGGTCGAGCGCGATCAGCGGCTCGTCCTCGATGATCATGATGCCGGTCTCCGCCTGCGCCGCGATCTCCGCGAAGGCGGCGTCGAGCAGGGCGCGGACGGTCGACGTCTCCGCCTCCAGGATGTCGGCCGTGCTTTCGACGGAGAAGCCCTCGACGGTCGCCAACAGCAGGGCCTGCCGGCCGAGCGGGGGAACGCCGGAAAGATCGAAGGGGGCCTCCGAGCCGGGCGTGATGGTTCCCGTACCGCGGCCCATCGAAACGGGCAGGGAAGAGATGATGCGGCTGAGAAGGTTGAAGAGGCTGGCCTTGTCGTCGCCGTCCGCGGGCAGGACCGAAGGATCGACCAGGATGGTCTCGAGCGTTGCCGCCACATAGGCATCGCCCGACGGCTGGGTTCCCGTGAGGGCGCGGGCGTAGCGGCGAAGGGCCGGCAGGTGCGGTCCGATACGGTCGGAAATCGGCATGATATGTCCCCTGTTCTCGATTTTCTGCAATGGCAGTTGACGGTTTGAACGCGGAACGGAAATTTAGGTTCCGGCAGGCGGAACTTTTTTTGCGGCGAAGCATTCTCCCGCCGAATTCGTCATCGGGTCAGATGAAAGATGAGAGTGGCCGAGAGTGAATAGCGTGGAAACAAAGACAAGCGGGAGGAAGCCTCCCATCAACGCGGGCGATCCCAACGCCCAGATTGCCATGAAACTGCGTTCCTTCTACCGTTCGGTACAGGACGAGGCGCTTCCCCAGAGGTTCCTGGATCTTCTCGAAAAACTGGATGCCGTCGAGAGCGGCGCCCAACGGGCCGAGTGAGGACGCGATGGAACAGGGACAGACCACGTTCAAGCGGGAAATGCTGGCCGTTCTGCCGAGCCTGCGCGCCTTCGCCATTTCGCTGATCGGCCGGCACGACCAGGCCGACGACCTGGTGCAGGACACGATCATGAAGGCCTGGGCCAAGCAGGAACAGTTCGAGATGGGCACCAACATGAAGGCCTGGCTCTTCACGATCCTGCGCAACGAGCTCTACAGCAAGCTGCGCAAGCGCGGCCGCGAGGTGCAGGACAGCGACGGCCTCTTCACGGAGAACCTCGCGCAGCACCCCTCGCAATACGGCTCGCTCGACATGCAGGACTTCAAGAAGGCGCTGGAAAAGCTGCCCGACGAGCAGCGCGAGGCGATCATCCTCGTGGGGGCCTCGGGCTTTTCCTACGAGGAGGCGGCGGAAATCTGCGGCTGCGCGCTCGGCACCATCAAGAGCCGCGTGAACCGTGCCCGCCAGCGCCTGCAGGAGCTTCTCCAGGTCAGCGGCGAAAGCGATTACGGGCCGGATGCCGTATCGGCGCCGATCACCTCGCGGGCCTTCGCATCGTAACGAATAGGCGCCGCCTGCCGTGGGCGGCGGCGCAAAGATTGAGGGGGGCGAGGGAATCTGTGCCGGCAATGATGAAAAAGGGCGCGGAATCGCTTACCGAAAAGGCATGAAGGGCACCATTCACCCATTGCCGTCCAATGTCACGGCGGTCCTGGAAGCGCCGGACCGGCTGGCGGCGCTGGACGCCGCGATGCCGGTGTTTTTCGGCCCCGACCCGGATTTCGACGACATCGCCGCCTTGGCGGCCGGCTTTGCCGGCGCGCCGATTTCCCTCGTCACGGTTCTCGGGCATACGGACCAGTGGTTCCTTGCGCGGCAGGGCACGCCGGAAATCCGAGCGCCCTCGCAGGATTCCTTCTGCGCGCGGATGCTGGCCGAGGGGGCGCCCCTCGTCATCGCCGATGCCCGCAAGGACGAGCGCTTTGCGGACCTGCCGAGCGTTGCCGGCGCGCCGCGCCTGCGGTTTTACGCCGGTGTGCCGATCCTTCTGGACGGGCAGGCGGTCGGCACCGTCTGCATCTTCGACGTCAAGCCGCGCCGTTCGGTGCCGAAGGACCTCGTCGAGCGGCTCGCCCGGCTGGCCGCCCTTGCCGCATCCCTCATCAAGCTGAAGGAGGAGGCGCGCCGCCGCACCATCGCCGCCGAGGTGCTTTCGCGGGAGGAGAAGCGCCATGCGCTGGCGCTGGACGCGGCCAATGTGGCAAGCTGGCTGTGGGATATCTCGACGGGTGTGGTTTCCGGCAACGAGACGTTCTACCGCATGCTCGGCGTCAAGCCGGCAAGGCCCATGAGCGCGCGCAAATTCTTCATGGCGGTGCATCCGGCCGACCGCAAGCTCACCATCGACCGCCTGCGCAACGCGCTTGCCACCGGCAAGGAATATGACGGCCTGTTCCGGGCCGCGCATTCGGGCCGCTGGCTGCTGGGGCGCGGGCGCGTGCACGAATGGGACGTGGACGGCAAGCCGATCACCTTCCTCGGCATCAATGTGGACGTGACCGACGGGCAGCTCGCCTCCGAGCGGACGCGGCTCTTGCTGCGTGAACTCAACCACCGGGTCAAGAACACGCTCGCCATGCTGCAATCGCTGGCGCGGCAGACCCTCCGGCAGACGAGCGATCCCGTCGAATTCATGGATGCCTTCGCCGGCCGCCTGCAATCGCTTTCGGAAGCGCACGGCCTGCTCAGCGATCACGAATGGGGCGTCATCCATCTGAAGATACTGCTCCAGAAGCAGATCATGCCCTATGCGATCGACTACGACAGCCAGATCGAGATCCACAAGGACGAGGTGGAACTGGGACCGGACGAAGCGGTCGGCCTCGGTCTCGTGTTGCACGAGCTGGCCACCAATGCCCGCAAATACGGCTCGCTCTCCGTGCGCACCGGCAAGGTGGTGATCACCGCCCGCATCGTCAACGAGGAGGGCCGGCGCGTGCTCAACATGACCTGGCACGAGGTCGGCGGCCCGCCGGTCCGCCAGGACGGCCGGCGCGGCTTCGGCTCGGTGCTGATCGAGCGTAGCCTCGACAAGATCCTCGGCAGCAGCGTGCATGTCGAGTACCTGCCGAAGGGCGTCACCGCGGTCATACGCATGCCGCTCTGAGCGGCGCAATTTTCAGGAAAGTGGATTAGTCGTCGTTTCGGCGGGATTTCGGCGCGAGCAGGAAGCCGAGGGCGAGCGCCACGGCGGTTGCCGCGAAGGGCTTCTTCACGGCGACGGTCGCGGCCGCCGCCATCAGGTCGCGGCGGGCCGCGAGCTCCCGGCGGCGGATGCGCCGGCGCTCGCGTTCGCGCCTGTTGCGGGCGGCGACGACGGCAAGCACGATGAGCGCGAGCACGAGGAAGCCGGCGGCAAGGCCGAAGAGGGCCGGGACGGGGCCGTAGCGTTCGGCGAGCGCCACCGCGCCGCCGACGACCGCAAGCACATAGGCCGTCAACAGCATGAGGCCGATGGCAAGGCCGGCGATGGCGTTGCGCTTGGCGATGTCCATCGTCTCGTCTACCCGATCACCGACACGGGTGACGAGGTTCTGGACGAGGATTGCCCCCAGTGACAGCATGTCGATGCGCTCCGTTCGTGGAGAAGAGGGATCAGCGCCGCAGCAAGGCGGCGAGAAGGAAGCCGGCTGCGGCCGCGATGCCGAGCGTCGTCAGCGGGCGTTCGTGTACCGCCTTGCGGGCCTTGTGGCCGGTATCGCGGTAGCGCGCCTGGAATTCGGCAAGGATATCTTCCCCCGCGGCGATCATGTCGGCAATGTCGCCCTGCGCGCGATCCTTGAGGTCCCGCGCGGCCTCGCCCGCTTCCGCCTTTACCGCGCGCGCCTTCTTGCGGATGCTCTTCGCACCGCCTGCGGCATCGTCGGCAAGAAGGCCGGCGAGCGATGCGAGTTCTGCGCGCAAATCCGCGATCTGGTCCTCGACGGTGCGCGCCTCGTCCGCGACGCTGTCGCGAAGGCTCTTGCTGCGGGATGAAAACAGTCCGTTGGCCATGCCGTTTCTCCTTTTGCGGATCGCCTGCGCCGGGCGCAGGGCGAACGACGCTCCACCCCCTTGGCGGAACGGTCTCTCAGGCCGTAAACGCGCAATGCGGAAAAAGGTTCCGGAAAATCAGGCGGAAGCGGTGTGCGGCAGCACGAAGGGGGCGCCGGAGGCAGGCACGCCGTTTATGCGCATGCGGCAGCCGAAGACGGCTTCCATGGCGTCGTCGGTCATCACCTCTCCGGGCGGGCCGGCACGCTCGATGCGGCCGCCCTTCATCATCACCATATGGTCGGCGAACATGGCGGTGAGGTTCAGGTCGTGCATGACGGCGATCACCCCGCCGCCAGCTTCGCAATAGCGCCGGGCAAGCTGCATGATGGTGAGCTGGTGGCGGATGTCGAGGGCCGATACGGGCTCGTCGAGCATCAGGAAGCAGGGCTCGCCGTCCAGCACCGGCTCCCAGATCTGCGAGAGGACGCGGGCGAGCTGCACGCGCTGCTGCTCGCCGCCCGAAAGCTCCTGGTAGAAGCGGCCGGCAAAGCCCGCGAGGTCGACGGCGGCGAGCGCCTCGGCGGTGACGGCGTCGATGCGCCCGGCATGGCGGTTCGGCCCGACGGTGAGGCCGAGGCGGACGATCTCGCGCACCGTGAAGGGAAAGGCGATGGTGGCGGCCTGCGGCAGCACGGCGCGCCTGGTGGCGAGCTGCCAGGGTTCGAGCGCGCGGATGTCGTGGCCGTTGAGGGCGATGTCGCCGCGGCTTGCCAGTTCCCCGGCGATGGCCTTGAGCGTCGTCGTCTTGCCCGAGCCGTTGGGGCCGACGATGGCGGTGAGCTCGCCGGCCTTCGCCGTCAGCGATACGCCCTCGACGATGCTCTTGCCGGACAGGCTGACCGAAAGGTTCCGTGCGGTGATCATGGCGCCTACCAGCCGTTCCGGCCGCGGTCGCGCAGGAGCACCCACAGGAAGAAGGGTGCGCCGGCAAGCGCGGTGATGATGCCGATCGGCAGCTCGGCGGGCGCGACGATGGTGCGCGCCAGCATGTCGGCGCCGAGCATCAGCACGCCGCCGAGAAGGGCGGAGGCCGGCAGCAGGTAGCGGTGGTCCGGACCGATGACGATGCGCAGGAGATGCGGCACGACGATGCCGACGAAGCCGATGCCGCCGCTGACGGCGACGGAGGCGCCGACGGCCCCCGCAACGGCGACGACGGCGGTGTATTTCAGCCGCTGCACCTTGACGCCCATGTGGAAGGCGGCGGCCTCGCCGAGCGTGATGGCATTGAGGCCGCGCGAGAGGAACGGCACGACGAGAAGGGCAAGAAGAATGACCGGGCCGGCTGCAAAGAGCTTCGTCCAGGTCATGCCCGACAGCGAGCCGAGGCTCCAGAAGGTGATGTCGCGCAATTGCTTGTCGTCGGCCATGTAGATGAGGACACCCGTGGCCGCGCCCGCGAGCGCGGCGATGGCGATGCCCGCGAGCAGCATGGTGGCAACGGAGGTCTGCCCGCCGCGGGTGGCGATGCGGTAGAGGAGCAGCGTCGTCAGGAGGCCGCCGACGAAGGCCGCGGCCGGCAGGGCGAAAGCGCCGAGCGCCAGCATCAGGCCGGCCGGCAGGCTGGCGCCGAGCACGATCATCAGCACCGCGCCGAGCGCCGAGCCCGCGGAAATGCCGACGAGGCCGGGATCGGCGAGCGGATTGCGGAAGAGACCCTGCATGACCGCGCCCGACATGGCGAGCGCCGCGCCGATGAGGAAGCCGAGCAGCGCGCGCGGCATGCGGATGTCGAGGACGATGATGCGGTCGCGAACGCTGAGCGCCGTGTCCTCCGTGCCGTGCAGCAGCGCGGCGATGACGTTGAGGGCCGAGGCGTCCGACGCGCCCGTCGCGACCGAGAGTGCGAGCGCGGCGAGCGAGAGGACGACGAGGACGGCCAGCGTCAGGCGTGCGATGCCCGTCCGGTCGCCGGCCGCGCGCGCCGCATGCGAGCGCATCAGGAAGGAACCGCGCGGGAAGGGGCCGCGCGCGGCATCATTGAGAGCCATTGCCGTAGAGCTCTTTGTTGAGGTCGCCGATGGCGGAGGCGGTGCGCGGGCCGAAGCCGAGCAGGTGCAGGCTGTCCATGCGCAGGATCGCCTTGTTCTGGCCGGCCGGCGTGACGGCGATCGCCGGATGGGCGAGGACTTCCTCGTCCGTGCTGCCGGCGCCGGGGCGCGTCATGACCATGACGACATCGGGCTTCGCGTTGATGACCGCCTCGTCGGTAAGGGGCTTATAGCCGTCGAACGTGCCTTCCGTCGCGTTGACCGCGCCGGCAAGGCCGATGATGCCGTCGGCGGCGGTGTGCCGGCCGGCGGCCATGATGCGGCCGTTCTGGAAGCTGAGGATGAAGAGCACGCGCTTGCGCTCGCTCTCCGGCCGTCTGGCGGCGTCCGTGATGGCGGCGTCGAGTTCGGCTGCGACCTTTTCCTCCAGCGCCTTGGCCTTTTCCGGCACGCCGAGGAAATCGCCGACGACGTCGATCTTCTTGAGGATCGCGGCGCGGTCATAGCCTTCCGGCACGGTCTCGAAGGGAATACCGGCCGACTTCAGCACGGCGAGCGCATCGGCCGGGCCGCTGCCTTCCACGGCGAGGATCGCGGTCGGGTTGACCGCGATGACGCCTTCCGGCGAGAGCGCCCGCATATAGCCGACGTCCGGCAGCTTCAGCGCCTCTTCCGGGTACATGCTGGTGCTGTCGCGGGCGACCAGCCGGCCGCCCTCGCCGAGGGCATAGACGATTTCCGTGACCGCGCCGCCGATGGCGACGAGCTTGGACGTGTCGACCTTCTGCATCTCCTGCGCGACGGCCTCGCGCACGAAGCCGTCCGGGCCGGGCGCGGCCAGCGGCAGGACGAACGGCAGGGAGAGCGCGACGGCGGTGAGGGCCGCACCCAGGGGCCGGACGCGGCGAAGATCGAAGCTCTTGCTCATGGTGGCGATCCTTCCGGCTGGCCTCAGGCTGCGGCGCTGTCGGGGCGCGGCAGGTCGGCAAGGAGGCCGCGCCAGTCCTCGCGCTCGCCCATGCCTTCTTTCCGCTTGCCGAAGAACTGCACGATCATCTCGCCGCTCGCGTCATAGGCTTCCAGCGAGGTGACGTGGCCGTCCGAGGTCGGCTTGCGCACGACCCAGCACTCGGCGATGTGGTCCGTGCGCAGGTGCATGTGGAAGGTCGGGTCGAGCACGTTGAGCCACGGGCCCATCGGCTGGAGGTTGACGACCGGGCCGGTGTGGATCTGGATCGCGCCGTGGTTGCCGGCAAAGCACATGATGTCGGTGCCGCGCTCGGCGGCAAGGCGCAGCAGTTCGCTGACGGCATCGGCGCGCACCTCGTGGGCGAAATCCTCGCCGACGCTGCGCACGGCATCCTGCCGGGCGATCTTCAGCTTGCGCAGCATGCCGAAGAACTGGTGCGTGTCGGTCATCGCGCTCCAGTTCTCGCGCAGCGCCTCGACGTCGACCGGGCCGGTCTCGACGGTCTTTTGGGAAACGACCGCGACGAAGTCCTGCGACTGGTCCTCGAGGCGGAAATCGGCGACGATGGCCTCATAGGCTTCGAGGTTCGAGGCCGGGCGCAGGTGCACCTTGTGCACGGCCGTGCCGGCCTTGTCGAAGAACTGCAGGCTGCGGCGGACCTGATCGCCGTCGGTCTTGGTGACGGCGAAGCCGTGCGCCCAGGTGCCGGGGAAGATGCGAAGGTCGATGTTCTCGCCGAGCACGACCGAGGCGTGCTTGCCGGTGCTGATCTTTTCGAAGACGCCGATCTTCTCGTGTACCACGCTTTCGTTGCGGGTCAGGGCCATGATCTCGCCGAGCGCTTCGGCGCGCTCCAGGAAACGGTTGGCATTGCCGTCGATCCGAACGGCCGTCAGCCCGACTTCCGCAGCGACCAGCGCGGCTTCCGAAATGCCGAGCTGGGCGGCGATGTCACGCTCGCGCATCTTCGGGTTCTCGGCGCGGAAGGCGCGGATTTCGGCGGGGGTCGGTCGGGGCGTCTCGGTCATGGGGCGGGCCTTCATCCAGATGCATACGCCAAAGCCCGTGGATACCGGCAGTTTTTCCCGGCGGAACAGGGGTTTGGCGGGGTTTTTGATGTTTACTATCTTGACTTCATTACTCATATTTATTTATGCACGCAATACCGGAGCGGTAAAGTCATGTTAATTCTTCGACTGCCGCTGCCGGTGCGTTTATCGCGGCCGGTCCGGCCGCTTCCCGAGGCATTTCAGGCAGGCAGGCCCATGACCCTACGCACCGTTCTTCTTTCCGCGACGCTTTCCCTTGCCGCCGTCACGGGCGCGGCGGCGCAGGATGCGGCCGCCGCCAAGGGGCTGGAGGTCGAGCTGAACGCGCTCGCCGCCTCGCAGAAGGGCTGCCTCTTCACCTTCGTCGCGGCGAACGGCCTTGCGCAGGACCTCTCCAAGGTCTCGTTCGAATTCGTGATCTTCAACGACAAGGGGACGGTCGAGCGCCTTGCCCTGCTCGATTTCCGCGACCTGCCGGCAGGCAAATCCAAGGTGCGCCAGTTCGACGTGCCGGGCATCAAGTGCGAGGCCGTCAAGAACCTGCTGATCAACGATGCGCCGGTCTGCGAGGGCGAGGGAATCGAGAAGGGGCGCTGCATGGACGGCATCGTCACGCGCAGCAAGGCGACCGCCGGCCTCGAAGGCTGAATGCCGGAACCGCGGCCATGACGCGCCGCGATGCATGAAACGGAATGACAGGTGATGTGATGGCTGGAAGCAAGTGGCTCTGGATCGGCGCGGGCATCGTGTCCCTGCTCGCCCATGCCGGCGCGGCCGCGATCCTCACGCTGGTGCCCGCGGAGAAAGACGACGAGGCGCTGATCGCCGGCGGCGTCGTCGCGGAAGTCGCCATGCTCGGCAACGGCGCCTTCGAGGCGGTCGAATCGGGCAATCCCGACGACGTCATCAAGCCCGAGCAGATCGAGCCGGACGTGAGCGAGCCGGTTCCCCAGCAGGTGGCGGAAATCCAGCCGACCGAGATCCAGCCGGAGATGACCGAGACGGTCTCGCCGGTCGATCCCGTGGTCTCCGAGCCGGTGCAGGAACTGATCGTGCCCTCCGCCGAGGTGGAGATCGCCGCCGTTCCCGTTCCCGAGATCAAGCCGGAGGTCGAGCCGGAAGAGGAGATCAAGCCGGTTCCGGAGAAGAAGCAGGAAGAGCCGGTCAAGAAGGTCGAGCGCAAGAAGCCGAAGGTCGTCAAGAAGGCCGGCGAGAAGGGCAAGGCCAAGGCGAATGCCACGAAGGGCGAGCTCGACGGCTCGGCCGAGGTCAAGACCGCTTCGGTGGGCGGCCAGACGAAGGGCAATTCGTCCGCCGCCGGCAATGCCGCCGTCAGCAATTATCCGGGCAAGGTGCGCAACAAGATCAACCGCGCCAAGCGGCGTGCGCCGGGCGGCGAGCGCGGCAGCGTGGTGGTGAGCTTCACCGTCGGCGCGGGCGGGCAGGCGAGCGGCATCCGCATCGCGCGCAGCTCCGGCAGCGGCGCGCTCGACCGTGCGGCTCTCGAATCGGTGCAGCGCGCGGCCCCCTTCGCCAGGATTCCCGAGGCTGCGGGGCGCTCTTCCTGGGCCTTCAACATCCCGATCGTCTTCAACTGAGATCGCCATTCCCGCCTGGTTCGCGCCGGCGGGAATTTTTTGCGTGAAAATATGACTTTTGAAGTCATGTTTATACTTTACTGTGAAACTCATGTTTTGTAGGGTGCCGGCGAATTGAGGCTTCGCCACCTGCGGAGCGCCACGAGGGAGTTTGCATGACGTCCATGACTGCCGGCCGCGCTGAAGCGCTTCTGAAAGCGGCGATCGCCGAGCGTGATCGGCGCATCGCGGATCTGGAACGCCAGTTGGCGGCGCTGAGGAAGCAGATGGCGGGCGCCGAGGCGCCGGCGGAAGCGGCGGCTGCCGCCCCGGCTCCGCGCAGCGTGGAAATCACCAAGGTCAAGCGCCGGACCGGCGAAGCGGAGAGGAAGGCAATGCGCGAGAAGCACAGGCAACAGCAGCAGGCCCGCCAGCAGAACGAGGTGCGGGACGACAGCAAGGCCGCGCTCGAAGGGCGCAGCTTCCTCTATGTCGGGGGGCGCGATTGCCAGGTGGCGCATCTGCGCCAGATCGCCAGCTCCTACGGCGCCAACCTCATCCACCACGACGGGGGCCTTCGCGAAGCCGTCTCCCGCATCGATAACGTGCTGCCTTCCGTCGACTGCGTCTTCTGCCCCATCGACTGTATCAGCCACGATGCCTGCATCCGCGTGAAGACGGGCTGCAAGAAGTGGGAGAAGGCCTTCGTGCCGCTGCGCAACGGCAGCAAATCCTCCTTCGAGCGGGCCCTGCAGAGCATGACCCAGGGAGACAACGTTCAGTGAATGAAGAAAGACCCGAGGCCTTCATGATGATCGGCCTGCACAAGCTGGCCGCCCAGAACGGCGACGGCCTCGTGCCGGAACTCTACGCGCTTCTGACGCGCCGCGCTGAGATGCTGGAAAGCGCGAACGTCACGGCCTTCCCGATCGAGAGCGCCCGTCCGCCGGTCCGCCGGGCGGCGTTCGAGGAAGGGACGGCCCTTGAAGCGCGCAACGACAATGTCGTAGCCTTCCCCATGCCGCGCCGCGCGCGGCAGGATTGATCAGGACCGATCTTGAACGAGGGGACCCCATGTTCGTTGCCATGAACCGCTTCCGCATTGCCGCCGGCCATGAGGAAACCTTCGAGAACCTCTGGAAGGGGCGCGAATCGACCCTTGCCGAAATGCCGGGCTTCCGGTCCTTCCACCTCCTGCGCGGCGATACGAATGCGCAGGAGGGCTATACGCTCTTCGCTTCCCACACGGTCTGGGCCGGCAAGGACGATTTCCTCGCCTGGACGAAATCGGAAAATTTCCGGCAGGCGCACAAGAGCGCCGGGGACAGGCGCGAGATCTATCTCGGCCCGCCACAGTTCGAAGGCTTCACTGCCGTCGTCGGCGCCTGATCCGGGCGGGCTGGCAGAGCCCGCCTTTGTTTGTCGGGAACCGGAGTCTCGGCTGCGGTCAGCCTTCCCGCCGCGGCAGGAAGGCGCCGAGCGCGACGGCCAGCCACCCGGCCATCATGGTCATGCCGCCGGTCGGGGCCGACATCGGGAAGAGCCCGTGTCCGGAAAAATGCCGGAAGACGAGGTCGCCGGCAAAAAGCGCCGTGCCGAGCGCCAGCAGCAGCGCCGCGAGCGGGGCCGTCCGCATGGTGGGCCAGGCCGCATAGAGCGCGACGAGCGCCGGGGCATGGGCAAGGCACATGGCCGAGGCGCCGGCCATCAGGCGCGGATCGCTGCCGTGCGAAGCAGCCGCCGCCGTCGCGACGCCCGCGATCCCCATCAGGCCGGCGGCCAGCAACGTTGCCGAACGGGACGAAAACGACATGGCTCTTCCTATTCCTGGTTCTGCATGTGGTGGGCGAGCCGCGTCACCGGCTCGAGGATGATCTTGCGCAGGCCCTCGCCCGGCACGGTCTCCTCCAGCGCCCGCACGAAGCAGAGCAGCCATTCGTCCCGTTCCGCCGGGCCGATCGAGGCCATGAAATGGCGGCGGCGCAGCATGGGATGGCCACGCTTCTGCGTGTAGAGCGGCGGGCCGCCGAGCCAGCCCGTCAGGTATTCGTAGAGCTTTTCCTCGCTGGCGGTCAGGTCCGGCGGATGGATGGCGCGGCAGCGCGCCGCCTCCGGCAGGCTGTCCATCAGCGCATAGAAGCGGCGCGTCAGCGCGCGCACGCCGGCTTCCCCGCCGACCGCCTCGTAGAGCGTGATCGCCTCGCCTTGCGCTTCCCGTTTGTCGTCCGCTTCCGCCATGGCTTTTCATAGCCGCCGCGCGGCGCGCAGGCAATGCCGGGCCGCATTCGCCGCAGCGGCCGGTAAGGGCGGCTCGTAATTGACATTAAACCGTCTGGACGGTATGTTTATGCCATGAGCAAGGCCCATCACCGCAGGAAGCAACCCGAAGCCGTCCGCCAGCAATTGCTGGAGGTCGCGGCGAAGCTGTCGCTGGAGAGGGGGCCGGCCAGCGTGACGCTCGATGCGGTCTCGCAGGCTGCCGGCGTCAGCAAGGGCGGGCTGCTGCATCACTTTCCCAACAAGCTGTCGCTGCTCGACGGCCTCTTTGCCGACCTCACGGAAAAGCTCAACCGGGCGCTGGCGGAAAGGATGCGCGAGGACCCGCATCCGCGGGGCCGCTTCACGCGCGCCTATGTCGCCGTGTTCTTCCAGCCGGAGGGCCTGCAGGACGGCGACCAGTGGAAGGTGCTGACGGTGGCGCTGATTTCCGAGCCGCACCTGCGCGAGCGCTGGCGGCAATGGATGGAGCGGCACCTTGCCGAGAATGTCGGCACGGATTCCTTCCCTGATGCCGCGCTGGTGCGTTATGCGGTGGACGGTCTCTGGCTTGCCGACCTGCTCGGCACGCCGGTGATGGATGCCGACGCGCGCGCCGCCATGCTCTTGCGCCTCATGGCGCTTCTGCAACCCTGATCTTCCTGCCGTCCGGAGCCATGCGATGAACCTCACCGCCGTCTATGCCGTCCTCGTCGTCGCCATCGTCTTCGAAGTTCTCGGCACGTCCGCCATGCAGGCCGCGCAGCATTTCTCGCGCCTCCTGCCCACCATGATGATGGTCGCCTGCTATGCCGTCGCCTTCTACTTCCTCTCCTGGAGCCTGCGCTATGTGCCGGTCGGCATCGCCTATGCCATCTGGAGCGGTCTCGGCATCGTTTTGATCTCGCTGGTCGGCTATTTCGCCTTCGGCCAGAAGCTCGACCTTGCCGCCGTCTGCGGCCTCGGCCTCATCATTGCCGGCGTCGTCGTGCTGAACCTTTTCTCCAAATCGACATTCCACTGAATAGCGAGCCGGAATCGGCAGGGCCCCGCTTGCCAAGAAGCGGGACTGGCTCTATCGATTCCGCGAATTGAAAGCGGTTTCAATTTTTGGCCTCGAAGGAACGGCACATGGCAATACGCACCATCGTATGGGGTGAGAACATCCACGAGCAGACGAACGCTGTCGTCCGCTCGATCTATCCGCACGGCATGCACAACACGATCGCCGATGCGCTCAACAGGGACCCGGCCATCGCGGCGACGACGGCGACCCTCCAGGAGCCGGAACACGGGCTCACCGAGGCGCGCCTTGCGGATACGGATGTCCTGCTCTGGTGGGGCCACAAGGATCACGGTGCGGTCGACGATGCGGTCGTGGAGCGGGTGGCAAAGCGCGTTTGGGAAGGCATGGGCCTTCTCGTGCTGCATTCCGCCCATTTCTCGAAGATCTTCAAGCGCCTGATGGGAACGCCTTGCGCGCTGAAATGGCGCGAGGCGGGCGAGCGCGAGCGTGTCTGGGTGGTCAATCCGCGCCATCCCATCGCCGAGGGCCTCGGCGAGAACTTCGTGCTGGAAAACGAGGAGATGTACGGCGAGCAGTTCTCCGTGCCCGAGCCGCTCGAAACGGTCTTCATCTCCTGGTTTGCGGGCGGCGAGGTGTTCCGCTCGGGCCTCACCTGGCGGCGCGGTGCGGGCAACATCTTCTATTTCCGCCCCGGCCACGAGACCTATCCGACCTATCATGACGCGACGGTGCAGAAGGTGCTCGTCAACGGCGTGAAATGGGCCTTCAACCCGCAGGGTACCTACACGGCGATCCACGATGCGCCGAACGTGCCGGTGGAAAACGCGCTTGAGCCCATCGAGGAGCGCGGCCCGAAACTCCACGAGGCCGGCGAAGCCGGTTACCGCTGAGGAAAGCGATGCGTCTTCTTGTTGTTGGAACGGGCGGCATGGCCAACAGCCATGCCCAGCACTTCGCGGCGATCGAGGGTGTCGAACTGGTCGGCGCCGTCGACGTCGACCCCTCGCGCGCCAGGGCCTTCGCCGAGCAGCACGGCATTGCCAACGTCTTCACCTCGCTGGACGATGCCATCGCCTGGGATGGCTTCGACGCGGCGACCAACGTGACGCCCGACCGGGCGCACCATCCGACGACGCTGGCGCTGCTTGCGGCGGGCAAGCACGTCATGTGCGAGAAGCCGCTGGCGGAGAACTACGCCAAGGCGGACGAGATGGCCCGGGCGGCGGAGGCTTCCGGCCTCGTGACCATGGTGAACCTCACCTACCGCAACGTCGCGCCGCTGCAAAAGGCCCGCGCCATGGTGCTGGCCGGCGAGATCGGCCATGTGCGCCATGTCGAGGCGTCCTACCTGCAAAGCTGGCTGGTCTCCAAGGCCTGGGGCAACTGGGCGACGGAAAGCCAGTGGCTCTGGCGCCTTTCCACCAAGCACGGCTCCAACGGGGTGCTCGGCGATGTCGGCATCCACATCCTCGACTTTGCCGGCTACGGGGCGGCGAGCGACGTGGAGCACATTTTCGCGCGCCTCAAGGCGTTCGACAAGGCGCCGGACAACCGCATCGGCGAATACGACCTCGACGCCAACGATAGCTTCACCATGACGGTGGATTTCGCCAACGGCGCGCTCGGCGTCATCCATGCCAGCCGCTGGGCGACGGGCCATCTCAACGAGCTGCGCCTGCGCATGCACGGCGACAGGGGCGCGCTGGAGGTCATCCACTCCACCGAGGGTTCGCGCCTGCAGGGCTGCCTCGGTGAGGACGTCGAAAAGGCCGTGTGGCGGGAAATCGATGCCGGCACGGTGCCGACCAACTACCAGCGTTTCGCCGCCGCCGTCGCGGCGCGCCAGCAGGTGGAGCCCGGCTTCCGCCATGCCGCCGACCTTCAGAAAGTGCTCGACCTTGCCATCGAGACCGAGAAGGAGCGCCGGGAGCTGAAGGTCTAAGATCAGGCCGGGCCGGTCGAGCCGCGGACGATGAAATCGACGGGCCAGACCTCCTGGAGGGCCTTCGGCGCCTCGCCCCCCAGCAGCCGCACGATCATGTCGCCGATCCGCTCGCCTGCCGCGCGGATCGGCGATTGCGTCGTGGTGACGGCCGGCACGAGGTTGTCGGGGCTGAGATAGGGAAAGACGTCGTCGTGGGCGATGAGCGAGACGTCCCTGCCGACGGCAAGCCCCGCAATGCGGATCGCCCGCATCGCGCCGAGCGCCGACATCATCGATCCCGCGATCACCGCCGTGGGCGGGGCGGGAAGGGCGAGGAAACCCTGCATCAGCCGGAAGCCCGTCTCGTCCGTGAACTCGCCATGGCCCGTGAGCGCCGGATCGACGGCAAGGGACCGCCGCGCCAGCGCCGTGCGGTAGCCGAGGTCCCGGTCGCGCGCATAGGTGTTTGCCGGATCGCCGTTGATGAGGGCGATGCGGCGGTGGCCGAGGGTGGCCAGATGCTCCGTCGCGGTGGCGATCGCGCCGAAATTGTCGATGTCGACGAAGGCGAAGGGCCGTTCGGCCTCGCTGCGGCCGTGCACCACGAAAGGCAGGCGCAGCGTCTGGAGGAGGGCGATGCGCGCGTCCACGACCTTCGGCGTGTGCAGGACCACGGCATCCACCCGCTTGCTGGCGGCAAGGCGACGATAGGCTTCGGCCTCGTCTTCCTCCGTTTCGACGGTCGAGACGAGGATGTCGATACCGTCCTTCTGCAGGCGTGTCGAAAGCCCGCCCATGAACTCGCTGGAATGCGGCCCGAAGCGCCCGCCCCCCTGGAAGACCATGCCGACAGCGCCGGCCCGGCCGGTCGCGAGGCGCTGCGCGCTGACATTCGGCCGGTAGCCCAGCCGTTCGGCCGCTTCCAGCACGCGCGCCCGCGTTTCCGCCTTCACTTCCGGATATCCGCTCATCGCCCGGCTCACCGTCGTCTGCGACAGGCCAATGCGGGCGGCAAACTCCTTCAGCCTCATGCGTTCTCCCCCGCGTTCCCGTCGGTTCCTTATGACCGCTCGGGGCGGGCGGGGCAAGCTGACGGCCTCACGCTGGTGCACGCCTATGCTTCGCGGAGGTTGTAGAAATCGACTTGAAATTTGCAAACGGCACGTTAAAGTTCATTTTCAGCGAGAAGATTGTGTTTTCCTTGGGGAATTCGCCTTCACGCAACCGCATTCGACGATGCGGCGGCAAGCAATGCTTTCCGCCAAACCTCCTTCCGGCCAGGGGACGGGCCGGTCGGTTTCGCGAAAATCTCGGGGGGAATCATGCAGGCGAGCGCAGGGCGTCCGGCTGCGACGGGTTCGCTTGCGCGACTGAGCCCGTGGCTGGAAAATAGCACGCTACCGGGGAGCCGGTGGTTCCGGCGCCAGGAGGCTACTCCTTCGGCCGGGCGCGTGCAGCCGCCGCTTGTCTATGGCGCCCGCGGCTCGGGACGCCTTGCTTCCTACCGCAGGGTGCTCGAGCGCCTGTTCGGCGCGCGGCCGGCAGGACGGCGCGATATCCTCTTTTCCCGCGCGCCCGTCCTGATCCTGGCGGCGGAGGATCACCTTCTTTTCTATGCCCTTGCCGGGCTGCTGCGTGCGCTTGCCGGCCGGCGAACGGTCGGCCTCGTGTTGCGCCCGACGCTGCTGGCGGCCTCCGGCGGCGGCCGTCTCCGGTGGAAGGGCAGGGTGCTTGGCTGGCTGAAGCGCGTCGGTGCGATCCGGACGCTCTCCGTTCTCCCCTTCCGCGTCCTTCCGGCCCTTGCCGCCATTGCCGACGGATGGATCTACGATGTCCAGCTCTTCGACCTGACCGGGGAGGAACACACCGCGGTTGACGTGCTGCGCGGCGAGCGCCGGCCCGGCGACCGGCTGGTGATGACCGCCATCGGCGCGCAGCATCCGCGGAAGGGCTTTGACCTCTTTTGCCGCAGCTATGCGCGGTTTGACGCCTTGCGGGCGCGTTTCCGCTTCATCGCCTGTGGCAGGGTTGCCGGGCGGATGGAGGCGCATGCGGCGCTCCTGCGCGAGGCCGGCGGGGTTGCTGTGGACCGGGTCGTCTCGGACGCCGAGCTGCTCGGGGCCTATGCGGCGAGCGATGCCGTCTGGTGTCTTTATCCGCCGGCGGGCGACCATGTCTGCGGCATATTCGGCCGCGCCGTCCAGCTCGGCCTTCCCGTCGTCGTGCGCCGCGGCTCCATCGGCCATCGGCTGTGCAGGATGGAGAACCTGCGGCATGTGGCGGCGACGGCGGATGACCTTGCCGTCCAGCTTGCAAGCCCGCTGCCGGTGCGCGATGCGGAGGGCGGCCGGCTGGCGGCCTTGCGCTTTGCCCGGCAGAGCGAGGCGGCGCTGCGCGACGCCCTCGGCCTTGTCCGGAACGGCGACTGACATCGAGGCCCGGCGCCTACCGGCCTGCCGGCCTGCCGGTCACGGTTCCGCCGCCCCTCGCACGCCGGGCGGCGTGCTCAGGCGGAGCGGCGGGGGCCGAGGAATTGCAGCACGGCGGTGATGAGGCGGCGCTTCCAGGCGCGCAGGTCGCGGCTCCAGATAAGGGAATGCGCGTCGAGCCACACGACATTGACCGGCCCGGACGCCATCGTCCGCTCGTTGCGGCGCAGCGGCGCGCCCGGTGCCGCGACCTCATAGAAGCATTCGTGGCTCGGCCATTCGTACTCGTCTTCCCAGGTCCAGCAGTTGTGGGCCTGGTAGTGCCGCTTGAGCTTTTCCGCGAGCGCCTTGTCCGTCGCCAGCGGCGCGGACGGCGCGCCGAGGCGATAGGTATTCTTCTCCATGAAATAAAGGACCCGGTCGCTGACGTAGTTCGTCACGAAGAGACGGAAGGGCCGCGTCTCCTGCACCTTGGAAACGGCGCGGAACACCTGGACATGCTCCTCATGTCCGTATTCGCCCCAGGGATTGTGCGTGACGACGACGTCGTTTTCCCCGATATGCTGCTGCAGCGCTTCCGTCAGCAGGTGGAAATTGCGCTCGTAGGCGGCGACATTGCGGCCGCACTGTAGGCCGTAGGGCGTCTCGACGGGGCGGCGCCAGTTCGTCGTCTGGTAGCTGCTCGATTCGGTGATATCGAGGTTCACGACCGTCTTCAGGGGAAAGTCATCGAAGAGCGTGCGCCGTCCCGAACTGATCTCGCGGCTGTTGGGCGCCTGATTGTAGCACAGGATGATCTTTTTCGCGGATGCAAGGATGGAACTCGCCCAGAGGATCTCGTCGTCGGGGTGGGCCATGATGACGACCGCCGCCTTGAAGTCATGCAAATCCATCATGAACAATATCCTTGCCCCTGAGCCGTGATCACCGTGTCAGGCCACTTCCTACTCTGGGCATTCATGCCCGCTGAAATTTCCGGCCATGCATGGCCTTGCGCACCGTCACGATGTACCGCCCGGCGGCACACCGCGATGTAATTGTATCTTTAAACGACGGATTTGATTGATATCAGGTTACGAAACCGCTTTGAAAAGGAACAATCACGGTATTTTTGCCCCCGAACGTGTCAAAACCGGGTCTTCCCGGGCAAGATGAGGAAATTCTGAAGCCTGTTTCCCAAGAAGAGAAGCCCGCCAATACCCGCCTTCCTCCCGTTTCTACAAAGCCGCCGCTCCACGCTTTTGCCGCGCCGTTTTCCTGCAGCACGAATACACCTGCCCGCCTTCGCCACAGCGAGCAAGCCGATGCCCAGCGTCTCCGGGTCAGCACGTCGTATTCCGGCGCACCGGTGAAGCTGCCGGCCTTGGACCGTGCCCTTGAAGGTCTTGCCCTTGACGTCTGTGACGGTGATCGTCTGTTCCTCAATGTACAATTAGCCTACCAGCTTACCACCCTTGGCGCGCCAATCGAACAGGGTGGAAACCTCGATGCCTTCGGCAATGAGGGTTTCGGCCAGCGGCTGCAAGCTGGAGGTGAGCGCCATCTGCTCGGCGGCCGTAAATTCGATGACAACCCGGCAAAGACTTGGACCGGCATCAACGTCCGCACGCCAGCGATGGAAGATTTCGGCGAGACTGCCGGCACCGGGCGGTTGCGTTGCGGAAGCGGGGTTCAGCAAGCGGAGGCGGATCTCGGTGACGGGAGCGATGCCATCGCCCGTCGCTGAAGCGACGAGCCAGGAATCCGGCACGGTCTTGCGATCCGTGGGCTGCAGCGCGAGCCGGACGACATGGCGTGGCCAGGCGATCTTCTCCGCTCCCCCCATCTCGCCGACCGGCGCGCTGCCACCCCTCCGCTCTATGACCCCGCGCAGGAGCGCGGCGTCGTAGCGGCGGGGAAGCATGGGCTTCTCGTCGCTACCCTTCATCTCCGCCCAGTCGACCATGCAATGATGGATCTTCCTGTGGTTCCTGCGGAGATTTTCGTCAAAGACACCCGCTGAAAGCCAGCCGTCCAGCGCGCGCTCGGTCATCCAGCGATCGTGCTCGACGATGGCGATGTCCTTGATCTTCTCCGCGAGCTCCCTGTCGAGGGTGCGCGCGCTGGCAATCCCATCCCGGAACCACCTGTCGGAAAGCGGCTTGTCGCGCTCGATCTTGCGGTAGTCGAGGGCGTCTTCGGCAATCCGGAAGCGGGTGACGAAGTCTTGGTCAAGATGCGGCAACGGCGTTGCCGGCCCCCGCCATTGCAGGCCGATATCCTCGAGCTTTGCCGGGACATGGCTGCTGTGGCGCCGGTTGGCCGCCTTCTTCGTGGCGGAAAGTGCCTTCCAGCGCTCGATGGGCAGAGCGGACCCGGTCCCTTCCTGCTTTTTCTTCCCGTCCTCAAAGAAATACTGCGAGGTGGCGTCATAGTGGCCGTTGAGCTCGATTGCCATAGCATCCGGCTCGTCCTTGAGGGCAAGCGACTTGCCGATCGTCCGTTCCAGCGCGCCGAACTGCCGCACAGATCCCAGGCTGTCGAAGCCGGCATGGGCCGGTTTGCCTTGGTGGACGTTCCAGATCCGGGTAAAGACCGGCGCCGGATCGAGTGCCTCACGCAGGATCGCCTGTTCGAGCGCGAGTGCGGCGGTGAGGTTCAACGTGTCACTGCCCGTCGCGACGACGAAGGCGGTCGCGGGATGGCGGGCAAGAGTCGCCCTAAGTGCTGTGTCCGTCGCAAAGTCGAAATGCTCGAGGTCGCAGGACAGGAAAGAGAGCTCCGGCCGGCTCGCCTGCGGTACCGCGCTCCGGTCTGCTTCAGCAAAAAGGGCGGGTGCCACGCGGCGAATACGCCTTTCGATGTCGGCGTCGCTATGGTCGAATACGGTGACGGCCGGGGGGGCGAGCCCGACGCGCCAGCCGGTGGCGAGGGTCTCCCGCAGGATCGCTGTCCCCTGCGCGCCGCAACCGAAAAGGACGAGGTGCACACGCGCCTGCCCAAGCTCCAGTGCTAGCCGCCCGAGATTGGCTTCGGCACAGAAATCCTCGGCGGCAAGCTGCGCGACCGACCAGGCGAACACGTCGCGCGTCGAGGAAAGACCAGCCTCGCCGGCCTCGGGCAGCCGAAGCACGAGTTCGGGATCGTTGTAGAAGGCGCGGATCGAGCGCGGCCGGGGCGAGGGAAAGATGCCGCGTCCCAACTCAGGGATGCCTTTCACGGTCCCAGCCGCATCGAGCGTCGCCATGTCGGTAGAGAGCGAGACATGGACTTTTCGCGCCCGCCCGACGTCCACGGTCTCTTCCAGATAGTCGGCCCGCGAGGCGTCGCCGCTGATGAGCAGGACTCCGTCCGCCGCGGCGCAGTCGTAGAGCTCGCGGCCGGGGCGCAGATCGACCGCCACGACTCGTTCGCCGGACAGCACCGCTGCCCGCGCGATAGCTTGGCCGACGGGGCCGTAGCCGAGCACGACCACATACTTGCGGCTTAGTCGCTGGCGGAAGAGCCACAGGTTCTTGAACAACGGTCGGCCGAGAAGAGCGAGAGCGCCGACGAAGACGATGAAGGCAATTACGAAACGCACGATGTCGAGCAGGGGACCTGGCCGCGCGGCTTTTTCGGTGTCGAGCTCGAAATTGAGGCCGAACATCTGCAGCGAGCGATAAAGCCCGTCCGTCCAGGCGGCGTGGCTGCTCCAGTCATCCCCCTCCGAAGCGATGAAGCCCGCCGCCCCGAGGAGGAGGAGGACGGCGAGAAGCGGCAGGGCCCACGGCTTGATGAGACGGGCCAGATTGGAGAACGGGCCGATCATGTGCCGTATTCCTCGTCGTCGGGGAGCGCGTGATGCCGAGTTCGGCGAATTTTTCGCGGAAGATGGAAACGGTCGTGGATTGCATTACCATAGCGCCTGAACTCGCCGGAAACGCGCGAAATGAAAAGGCTCCTCGGTGCCATCATCCCCCCAAGTTGAGCGGCCTTGCAAAACTATAGCCATGGCGGGGCCGGTTTCAATCCGAAATTGCCGGCGGAGCATGTGGGGATTTTCGCAGTTTTCTGTTGCACGTCCCGGAATTTCGAAGAGAAATGAGCAGGTTCGATCTTTTCCGGAGCGCGACTCGCGACTTTCCGAGGCCTATGGTGTGGCTTTCATCCGTGCCCCCCGTTGCCGGCACATGGATACCGCTGGAGAGGGAATAAGCGGAGCTTCTTTCGGCCCGGCTCGGCGAGGGGGCTTTCCGCTGCGCGCGGCGGAGGTGGTCGAGGCCTTCCGGGGGATGCCGCTCGGCTTCTATCCGGGCTGGCTCCTCTGCGATATCCAGACCCGGCCCGCCGCCGCGGAGAGTGCAGGGGAGCAGGCTTCACGGCCTGCTCTACGGTCCGGACGGCTTTACCCTGCTCGACGGCACTTCGGCGCCGATCATCGCCACGACGACCTCTACAACCTCGACCTTGCAGCCGCGGAAAACGGGCTTTCCTATCTCGCCTTCTTTTGCTTCTTCTCGCGCGGCGAGGCAGCCGTGAATACTTTCACCCCGAAAGGCGCGTCGCCCGCCTCCAGCCGCCGGAGGGTCAGGAGCTGCGGCTCGCCCCGGGCGCGATCAATCCCGTGGACAGGATGATTATCAAGGGGTTGCTGCGGCGGATCAGCAAGGGCTGAACGCGGTCAGCGGCGGGGTTTGCGCTTCTTCGAGCGCCATTCGGGGAGGAGGCGCCTCAAGGCGTTCACGATACCGCCGTCATGGGGCCTTATCGTCGACAGCTCCCGTTCGAGGTCGAGCATGTTGCGGTCGGAGGCGAGGCGAATCGCGTGCCTTTTTTCGTCGACCGAGAAACCGTTCGTCGCGGCCTTGTGCGCGATGAAGACGCGCGCGACCGCCCGCTGACCGCTCGCTATGGCGTCGAACATGTAGTCGTTGAGTTTCCTTGTGGCGAGCGGAACTTGCGGCTGCGGCAGGCTGGCGAGAAGTTTTGCGAGGAAATCGCGGTCGCCATTGGCAATGGCCTGATTGATCGGCGTGACGGGAGATCCGTCGAACCGGCAGGACGCATGGACATCCGCGCCGGCCGAAACGAGGAAGAGCGCCGTCTCGATATGCTTGTTGACAATCGCCTCGAACAGCGGCGTGTCACCGTTTTTCGTCCGGGTTTCCAGATTGGCTCTCGATTCGACAAGACGTTTGACGCAATCGAAACGGTTGTTGACGACCGCGATGTAGAGCGGTGCAGCATGCCGATCATCCTGCGCATTGACGTCGATGCCGTCTGCCCTGAGGAGGCGCTCCGCCACCTCGGCGCGGCCGTTCTGGGCGGCCAGATGCAGCGGGGTCCACTGATCGACCTCCCGCGCATTGACGTCGATGCCGTCTGCCCTGAGGAGGCGCTCCGCCACCTCGGCGTGGCCGTTCTGGGCGGCCAGATGCAGCGGGGTGAACTGTTGACTGGTCCGCGCATTGACGTCGATGCCGCCCTCCCTGAGGAGGCGCTCCGCCACCTCGGCGTGGCCGTTCTGGGCGGCCAGATGCAGGGGGGTGAACTGATCGACCTCCCGCGCATTGACGTCGATGCCGTCCTCCCTGAGGAGACGCTCCGCCACCTCGGCGTGGCCGTTCTGGGCGGCCAGATGCAGCGGGGTGAACTGATCGACCGTCCGCGCATTGACGTCGATGCCGTCCTCCCTGAGGAGGCGCTCCGCCACCTCGGCGTGGCCATTCTGGGCGGCCAGATGCAGCGGGGTGAACTGTCGATCGGCCTGCGCATTGACGTCGATGCCGTCTGCCCTGAGGAGGCGCTCCGCCACCTCGGTATGGCCCTCCTGGGCGGCCATATGCAGCGGAGTGACCTGATCGATCGTCCGCGCATTGACGTCGATGCCGTCTGCCCTGAGGAGGCGCTCCGCCACTTCGGCGTGGCCGTTCTGGGCGGCCAGATGCAGCGGGGTGAACTGTCGATCGATCCGCGCATTGACGTCGATGCCGTCTGCCCTGAAGAGGCGCTCCGCCACCTCGGCGTGGCCGTTCTGGGCGGCCAGATGCAGCGGGGTGGCCTGTTGATCGGTCCGCTTATTGACGTCGATGCCATCTGCCCTGAGGAGGCGCTCCGCCACCTCGGTATGGCCCTCCTGGGCGGCAAAATGCAGCGGGGTGACCTGATCGTTATTTGTTGTGTTGACGCTGACCCTGGAGAGCAGCCATTTCACGGCTTCCAACCGGCCGTAGGCGGCGGCAATGTGAAGTGCGTTGTTTCCTGCTTTGGTTGCGGACCCGATGGCGGCGCCCGTCTCCAACAGGGCTTCCAGCAAGTCCACGTCGCCGAGATAGGCGGCGTAGACCAGCGGCGGGTATTTCCTTTCGTCGTCCACGGCGATGGCTATGTCGGGCCTGTCTGTAAGGCTTGCCTTGATGAAGATCAGGAAGGTGCTTTGGGAGGCGTAGTCCTTCAGCGACAGGAGCCGCATCGCCTTTTCGAGTTCCTCGTCGCTGGAAAGTAGAAGATTGCCGGGCTTTCCTCTCGCCGACCAGGTCCGGGCGTCCGCGTTGAAGTCGCTTTCGGCCTTCAGGGTCTCGCTCCAGTCCACCAGGAACCGGTCTGCTCGTGCCCAGTGCTCCAGCACCGCCATATGGGCGATGCGATAGCCGCCGCCGGGCGATCCGGTGAGGATGCGCCGCTCGCGCAGATGCCTCGCGAGGTTGACGGCGCCGGAAAGCGCCTTACTGCCTGCCTTCGCGCCGGTAACGAGTTCGAGCCGGTAGTCCTCTTCCTCTAGCGTCATCCGGACCAGCCCCGCCATCAGCCGCTGGAAGCCGAGTGCCGGGTCGAGGCCGGATTTCGCCGCCTCGATCCAGGCTTTCTCCGCCGCGCGGTCGATGGCGCCCGCGACGGAAAGGTCCGCGTGTTCGAAATCCTGAAGCCGCAGGACGGGGTCCGCCTTCTCTGCGCCCTCCAGGCCGATCCTGCCCGGTTTCGGCTTGCTCCGTTCCCCGTGCAGTTCCACGAGGCGGGTCAGCATCATGGACAGGAGCGGCAGGACGGGGGATTTCTGGTCGTGGATGCTCTTGACCTCGCTTGTCAACCGGGCGAGCAGCGGCTCTTCCGCCTCGAGGCCAACGGAGCCGAGACTGCGGCCGATGAGGCGGGAGAGCGCGTCCTTCGCCGGGTTTTCCACCTCGATCGTCCGGAATCGGCCGAAAACCGTCTCCGGCATCGCGGCGAAGCGCTCTCGCCGCTCGTCGCTGAGCGTGCCGAGGAGCCAGACGAGCTTCTCTTCGGCCGCGGCCAGAAGCAGGTCCAGTATCTGCCGCCAGCGCGCCGGCAGGCGACCGTCCGCCCCCGCAAGGTCGATCGCTTCCTCCAACTGGTCGATGGCGACGACGAGGCGGGTGCGTTCCGCGTTCAGCGCCTCGCGCAACTTGCGGCAGAATATCTCCGTCTTCTCCGCCGGCGTCTTGCAACCGTCGATCAGGTTGCGCATCTCATCCGCCGGAAGCGCAAGCGGCACGCCCGATTCGATGATCTTCCCGAACAGCCAGTCGAGCGGATCGCCCGCGCCCTCCGCCGTCATCGCGGGAACGGAGAGGACCGAGAAGAACATCTCCCGCGTCTCACCCCTGTTCCCCCTTTTTTCCTTCAGCGCATGGAGAACCCCGGCCTTGAGGCAGGAGGACTTACCCATGCCGCTGACGCCGGTTAGCAGAAAGGCGACCGGCGTTCCGTTGCGGTCCGCCTCGACAATCATCTGCACGCAATTCTTCGTCCATTCCTCCCTTCCGTAGAAATGGCGGCCGTCCTCGATCTCGTAGGCTTCGAGGCCCTTGAGCTGCGTCCATTTCGGGATGTCTTTCGTCAGGTACTTGCGCACAAAGTCAAAGATGTCGCTGGCGATGACATCGTCGTCGTGGGGGTCGATCCGTTCGGCGGGAAGCCCCCTTTCTCTCGTAACCCAATCATGGAACAGGGTGAGTTGTTCGATCTGTTCCTTGTAGGCGCCGGATTCCTCGCCGGTCTTGTATCGTCTGCCGCCCCAGGCGCGGTCATGCGGCGTGAGCGTCGGGCTTCCGATCGTCTTCGGCCCGACGAAAAATGTCAGATGACCGCGCCTCCCGGGGCTGGCAGGCTTGCTGCAGGCGTAAACGGAATCGAGCCATTCGAAGACGGTGCCGGTCAGCGCGACGCATCCGTCGGGCGGCATCCTGCCCTCGGGCGAAAACCAGATTCGAGTTTCCTTTTCCAAGCCGAGCTCGGCCGGCGGGCGAAACTCTTTCGGCAGCGGCGTGCCCACGCGCTCGCTGAAGATCGATATGGTGAGCCGCACCATCGGGTCTGCCGGACGCGGTATCTGGCTCTGCCAGGTCTTGCTATGGTTCCAGAGCGTTTCGCGTTCGGTCTCAACGTAATAGTAGGGTCGGAAATGCTCGTTGAGCCTGGTGGACAGATCCGCCAGCTTGGCGGAAAGCGCCCAGGCAACCCCGTCCATGTCGCGCGAGGTGGAGATGAAGATCGTCTCTTGCTCGAACTGCTTGAAGAGGCTTTCCGTCATCTCGCGATCGGTACTTTCGTTTGCAAGGGCTGGCAGGGGAGGATGGCTTATGCAAGGGGTGATTGCAATCGGTCCGGTTCTGTGAGCGGCGGGTCCGGCAACGCCTTTTCCGCGACCTCGCGGGCGACGCGATAGAGGTCGTCCATGGCCTCCACATTGTCCAAGCGGTGCAAGGCCTGTTTCTCGCTTTTGCCGAACATGCGTCCCAGCGAGGCTTCCAGCGACGCCTTTTCCATATCCGCATCGTAACGTTGGAAGGAAAAGAGCGGCGCTCCCGCCAGATACTCGTTCTCCAGCGCACCGATCTCGCTGTTGATCCAGGCTGGCGCCGGCGATGCGCCGAGCCATTGCATCAGTATCAGGGTTGCCAGGCTCGCGTCGTCGATCAGTCCGAGCAGGGCATTGACCGCGGCGCCGACGGCAGGACCGCTGGGAGAGAGCCTGCGGCGGAAGCGGCCCGTCCCCACCGAAACGATCGACAGCTTGTCCGGCCCCGTTGGCCAGCCAAGGCCGAAGGTGTTCATCCGCGCAAGCATGAGGAGAGCCAGCGAGGGGTTGTTGTATGGCGAGACGCCGCCATCGATGAAAGTGCCGGTTCCCTGCGCGGAAATGGCGATCCGTTCCGGTCCGAAATAAAGTGGCGCCGCCGTCGAGGCCCGGACGATCGCCGAAAGCCTGTAGTGCCGGTTGCCGTGCCAGGGATCGTGTGCCGGACCGTCGTTCCAGTAGGGCTGGCCGGGGAGATTGGAGACGATCCACGGACTACCGGTGTCCACCCTTTTGGTGACGATCGCGAGATGGGTGCGGATCGCCGGATCGTCGAGCGTGATGGGGCCGAGTTCCTCTTCGAGGATCCGTCCGATGTGCCGCGAGTTGAACTTGGCCTGCAGGTAGGGAAAATAGAGCAGGCGCCGGCGAAAGGCGCGCCGGGCAAGCCGGAAATAGACCTCCTTGAGGCTGGCGACGGAGCGCCCCGTGGCAAGCCCCGCAGCGATAATCGCCCCGGTCGACGTTCCGCCGATCAGGTGGAAGTGATCCGACAGGCGGAAATCGTCGCCCGTGCCGTAGTGTACTGCGAGGAAACGCTCGATCCTTTCCAGAAACGCCAGGCTAACAACCCCGCGCACCCCGCCGCCGTCGAGCGACAGGATGCGCTTCTTCGCATTCCAGAGCCCCATAAACCCTCCTTGGCCATTCGTTCCACTACGCACGACCGCCGGATGCGTTTCAAGCCCCTCGTGGATATGGTCAGATTATGATCCGTTTCCACGAGATGCCGTGGGAACGACGATAACAGGCACGCCTCGCGTTCTTGCGGTTTGCACCACGTCGGTGGTGCCACCGGGCTTGACGGCGCTTTCATCACCGTCCCAGACGGCAACAAGCATATCGGAGCGCATCAGGAGCGCATCCCGCAGGGCGGTGAAGGCGGATGTGTTCATATCTTCGGCCCGCGTCGACGAAGGGAGTTCGACGATCACGGTGCCGGGCCGCGCAAGGAAGCGAAGGAAGCGGGAGACGGCATGCTCGCGATCCTTCGCGTCGCCGGTTCCGTTCTCCTTCAAGTGTATGATGAACGCGTCCTTCGGCATGGGAAGGATGATTTCAAGCTGCCAATGGCCCGGCATTGCTTCAGCTCCAACTTGGTCCACACCTTCGGCAAGCCCGGTCACGAGCACGAAGCCGGCCACTCCGGTATCGGCCCGCTCCTCTATTTCGGAGAAGGTTCGGGCGAGGACAACTTTCAACTCCGGCTCGTCCGCGGCCGCAAGCCTGTTCCAGCGATGGCCCGTCAACGCAATCCTGAGCTGTCGTGATCGATGCAATCCGGCCTCCGGCAGTGTCGGTCTCCCGAGTAACTTTGCGCCGGCCGCGCGACGCTGGCCCGATCAATGAACGACAAGTCTGTCGGCCTCCAGCGGCGCAACGACCTTTTCCGGCAGATCGGGGAGAACGGGCGTATCTTCGACCATCTCGACCATACCGGTCAGGTAAATGGTGAAATCGGCCGCGAAAATCGTCTTATCGTAGTAGACAAGAGCTGACGCCCGCCAGTTTCCGTTGGCCGCCTGCCCCCAAAGGGCGGGGCGGCGGAACTGTTTCTCGAGCTCGGCCGTGCGGGAAGACTGAGGCAGGTAGGCGTTCTCCATCCTGTCCAAGACAAGGAAAGGGCCTTCATCCCCGCGAACAAAATAGCAGAAGAAGGCGAGATAGGACAACGCGGTCGACCGCGAGATGATGAGGTCGGCCTTCGCATTGATGGCATGGATCGGTGGAGAGGTGCCATCCAGCCGCATCAGTTCCTCACCATGCTCAAGAAAGCAAACGCGGGTCGAGGAGGGGTTCCATGCCGGGCTGGACCAGGCCAGCAGCGTGACATCGCCGTAGAAGGGCAGTTCGAAACGCTTGGCTGTAACACCTTCCGAAGAAAGGAGCCGCTTCAACTCCTCGTCTGCAATACGCTCGATGAGCCCCTCTCGCTCTTCGGGGGCAAGCGGCGTCGACGTGCTTTGTTCCAGCGTGAGCAGCGGGGGCGTCATCTCAGTTCTCCTTCCGGAAATGGCGCTCTTCCAGCTCGAGGAAGGTCGCGCGATCCTCTTCGCTTGCCAGGTCGGAGGGGCGTCGGGCTTCCTCGTCGCGCGGGACAGTGATCTCGGCCAGCTGTGCCAACCTCTCGAAACGGGTGACATTGCCCCGCCAGGCCAGTTCGTGAAACAGCGAGGAGACGGCAATGGGAGAGGGTGGGAACGGGTCGGGGGCGTCGAAGAGCTCGGCCTCCAGACGACGGAACGCCTCGCGTGACGCATCGGGCGCCATGTCCGAAGGCCGTCTGTTCCATTCGTCCAGTGGCTGCCGCAGGCGAATGCGGGTCGCGAGCGCCCGGAAGCGGTCGGCGTTTCCCCTAACCGCCAATCGATGGAATATCGTCTGTTTCAACTCGCCTCTGCTGGCGACGCTGTCGCAGCCCAGTGTTTTCAGGCGCTGGAGGAGCGTGTGGTCGTCATTGGTCAGCGCAGCGTCCAGGAATACCGGCAGGTTTCGCCCCGCATCGGGTCGGTCGACTGTCGCTTCGAAGAGGATGCTGCAGAGGCGGCGCGACGCCCCCTCTCTTGCTGCCAGATCCAGCATCCGCTCGAAGTACTTGTCCATCAACTGATCTGGAATCAGTTTCGCTTCCAGGATATCGGCAACAACGTCATCGACAGGGTTGGAAAGCAGGATCTCTATCCCGCTCTTCGGCCCTCGTTTCGTTTCGTGCCGATCGTTGAGGACTTGCGGCGCAGCCCTGACCAGCCCGAGGACGACGCTGCTTTTGCGGCTTGAAAGGTCGGAGACGCGCATCGCGGACGTCAGATTTTTGTAGGCTTGCGGCACCCGGTCGTCATAGCGGATCGCCTGGCAAGCATCCTCATAGTCGTCCTTGCCGAAGTCGAATGCTGTCTGGCCCGCCTGATTCCTCGCGTTTGGGTCTATCCGTCCGTCGGCGAGGAGAACTTCCACGACTTTGCGCGCGCGCACCAATTCGTCCTTCTGCGGTTCCGGCTTATAGCCGAGCCAACGTATTGGAACCGTCACGGCGAGGTGCAGGAGAGTATCACCGCTTTCCGAAGCGTGATTGGGAGCGACGGGGCCGGTCCACGAAGAAAGCAGGAGGCGCAATGCTTCGGGACGTTTCTCATATGCCGCCGTCATGAGCGGCGTCATCGCCCGATTGTTGCGCGCGGCCAGCACCTTGTACCGCGTGGCTTCCTCCAACTCGGCGCGGAGAAAACTGTCGATTACCGACGCATGCCCATTTACGGCCGCCGCGTGGAGCGGCGTGTTCAAATCGGTGTCTGGAACCTCAATGCACCCGTAGGGAAGCAGCAATCTGAATACATCACTCTTGCCTGCCCATGCGGCCCAAAAGAGAGGGGATCTTTCACTAACATCCTTTATTGTGGGATCGGCCCGGCGAATGAGGCTGCTAACGATCGGCTCGTGGCCCGCGTAGGCTGCTGTGCAGAGCATGGTTGAGCCCCTACCGTCGTGTTTATCCAAGTCGTGGTAAGCCATCAGCCTCTCGAAATTTCCGATAGCGCCTGCATAGATCGCACATGCGATCGGCAGAGCTTTTTGATCCGTGGATTCGGCGTGTGGATTGGCTCTCTGTTCCAGTAGATATGCGACGGCCTCGTTGTCGGACCATGCAGCACAGTGAAGCGGAGTTTCATTTACATCTGTCTCGGCTTCGAGGCAGTGCTCATCGGTTTCCAGAAAACGCTCCAGAAGTTCTCTCATTCCATAGCTGGCGGCAACATGAACGAAACGTTTTCGTCTTCCGGATTCCGGGACCAGTTCCATTGGATTCGCCGCTCGCGCGAAAACGGAGAGGGCAAAGGCACGCAAGGTTTCGTCGTCGTCGGTCCTGGTTGCTGTGGGACTTGGCCAATTGGCCCGGTTCGCGTCAAGAATCAGCGCCGCTTGCCGGACAAGCTCCGCTGTCACCTGGCCATTCAGGAAATCCTCGCTGCGGCCACGGGTTTTCCACCGCTTGGCGAGAAGTTGGAAATCGTTTCTGGTTTCCAGATAGGAACGACGCCCCTCATACCATTCCCTAGCAGGGGGCCAGCGGTCGATAATCGATTGGTGGACGAGCCGCACCATCGAACCGTCTGCCGCCGCCGGGACCAGCAGGCGGCGAGCGACGAAACTGGCGATCAGCGCATCGATGTCCGGTAGCGGCGTCTTCCGCGGGGTAGCAGGAAGCTGGATCTGTCCATCGTCAAGACCCACGAACGGGGTGAGGAAATTATCGAGCGTCAGTTTGACCGGCTTTCCTCTATCAGTGTCCCCGCTGTTCCTGACGCCATTGGCGGCATCCCATGCCTCGTCGGCAAGCTCGCCGATCATGCCTTCGAAGGCGACACCCTCCGGGCCGCCGAGATCCTCCAGCGTGATAACGTTAAGATCGTCGCTGGCCGCGCGGTTCAACGCTCCGACTGCCTTCCCCCCGGCCTGGTGGGCGGCGGCGCGATATTCGAAACGCTCATAGAGCCGGTGCAGCCACAGTGCGGCAAGCGGCAGCGGCGACGAGGTGCCGCGGCCGTTCGGTTGCCTTTTCTCGAAGTCCGCCCATTTCTTCTTGATCTCGCTGAGGAGTTTGTCATCCAGCCGCAACCCTCCGCTTTCGAAGCCTTCGCGGGCCACCTGCTCGATGACATCCGTGCTGTCTGGCACCTCGCTCGTTTCTGCGTCCGCATCAAGGAACCTGTCGATTCCCAAGGCCTTGAAGGTATCCACGCGCTGGTTCTCCAAGGTTCCGACCAGGAAGAAACGGGGGGAGGCCAGCATGTGCCTGATGAAGCTGAGCACATGCCACCAGCCGCGCGGCATGTCTTTCTCGTCGGCAAAAAACGTGAGGTCGTCGAGAATTTCCTCGAACTGGTCGAGGCCGAGCGCAAGCTTCAGGTCGTTTTTGTCGAGGCAGGACGCCAACTGCCGGGCCATCGCCGCCGGCTTGTTGGCTGGTGCCGCACGCTCAACATCCGGTCGCCAGCAACCTTCCACTGTTTCACATAGCAATGCCCACAATGAATCGAGCAGCGAATGCGCGCCGTTGGCATCCGCAAGATCGGCCGGGCGGAACGCCGCGACGGCGTAGTCCTTCTCACGAAGCGTTCGCAGCAGGCCGGAATGCAGGACGGAGGATTTACCGCAGCCGCTACGCCCGGTCAGCAGCAGAAAGCAGGATCTTTTGGAACGCTGCGCATTCTCGATCCTGCGCAAGAGATCCCTGACAAAGACGCTTCTACCGGGCAGATTCTTGTCTTGAATACGCCAAAAATCGAGGGAATCTTTGAAGGGATTGCCGTCTGCCGAGAATTCATGCCGCTTGCCGAGCCACGACGTCACGCTTTCGAGAATGCCGTCGGCCATCTCCATCGCGCTGTCATAGCGCGGTACAAGCGTCATTTTCCGGTTCAGGAACTTCAGCGTGTTGAGAAGTGCGTGCACTTGCGGATAGTAGATCTCGTCGAGCGCCTGCTGGCGGTCTCGCGGCGCCCTTTCCAACGGCGCGAGCCGTTTTATCTCGCTTGCCCGGTTGAAGACGATATCCGCCGTCGTGACATGGTCGGTGACGTCGCGGTCCGCCACATAGCCAATGATCAGGTGCTCTCCGTTCTCACCTTTATCTGCAGGGCGTGCGTAGGCAGAGAACAGTTCGAAGACCGTTCCGGTCAGTGGAAAGGCGCCAGCCTCCAGCGCCCTGTTCTGCGCGTCGAGGGTTGTTGGCCAAGGATGGAGGATTCCCGGGCCGGAACCGTCGCTGCGCCACGCGGCGAAGCGCTCCTCCCTTCCTTCCAGGTCATCCTGGAGCGGCAAGCCACAGCGCTCGCCGAACATGCAAATTGTCAGCAGCACGCGTTCGTCGAATATGTCGAGGAGTTGCGACTGAATGTCTCGCCGGGCGGAGAGCATCTTACCGTCCTCGGTCTCGTCTTCCCAGAGATAGGGGGCGATTAGGTCCAACTTGCCGCGCCGTGCGAGCCAATTGTTAAGGCCGCGCGCCAATTCCTCCCGGTGCCGGCTTAAGTCTCCCGACGACGATATGAATATCTTCTGGTCTTCCGGCATCCTGCAGATCGTTCCTTTACCTCGATCGGAGCATAGCGCCCGCGTCCAGTCCTCTCCCTTTGGGTTTTGCATGCAGATACTTGTATAGGGCGAAGAGCGAGTCAAATTGATTTGTGGCTAGAATGTTTTGTAATTTCAGGATGCGCTTGAGTTTTTGCAATTAATTGTACTGTTTTCGAGATCGACCGTTCGCCAATGAACAGGCTACGGGGCGTAGGAGGTATTCACCTATAATCCGATGATTATTAATCATGATAGCGCCCGCATCCGCGCGATGCACAGGTGTGGTTGCAACAAAATGAAACAGCCCGCAGCGGTTTGCAACAAAATGTAAGGCGAGGCGCTCGATGCGGGGTTATGGCCGACGGAAAACGGCGCCAGCCTCGTTTCATGAGGAATTTTAAGACGATACGTAAGGAAGTGAGCGGCGTGGCGAGGGCGGCGAACGGCCGCTGCAACGTGCGGTTAGCGAGCCTCTCGGCTTCTTCGCCGGGCTTCGCGCGGAGGGCGCAAGCTGGGAGCAGATCACGGCATTGATGGCGAGCGAGGGCCTGCGTTCGCACGCGCGCGGCGTTGTGAGCGCGGGTGCCGTGCCCGCTTCCAAGTCGGGGACAGACAGGTCAAGATCACCGGGAGTATGGCCGCTATCCACCAGGCTATGACCGGCAGCAAAAAATTTTGGCCCGGTGTTCGCAGTTTTGAACGGAATGGCGCACCCGACAGGATTCGAACCTGTGACCTTTGGAATCGGAATTGGTAGAAATTGGTTATAGGTCTTTGATCTTATAGAATGCTTGTGTTGACTGCGCTACGACTGCGCTAAGATTTACATGCCCGACTTTTCCCCACGTCGCGTTTATGCAGGGGCCGCAGCACCAAGACGCTTATGGGGTCGGCGTATGCTCGACAAGGTAACGGGTAGCGAGGCCAATATGGCGGGGGATGCGCTTATTCTTGCGATAATCGGCGATAAGACGGCGAGAAACCTCCAATGCCTCGGCCATTCCGTCGAGCGTCATGCCCATGCGGTCCATCGCCGCGCGGAACTCCTCGTTTGAGAACTCCGCGTCCGGCAGAGCTTCCAGCCAGACAGCGGAGAAATCAAGGTCGCCGCTCCACTCGATCGCATTACGATACTCGCTGATACGGAAAGAACGAAACAGCTCGTCGTCTCCGCGCAACGGCTTGTAGAAGCGTCTGCTTTCCAGCGCCGCCGCAAGGTCCACGGTTTTTTCCCGGCCATCTTCAAAGCGGACATGCAGCTTACGACCATCGAGAGGAACGACAGATGCAAGGCGCGGCAGAGCGGGACCGGCGGTGATGATGTCATCGTCACCGAGGTCAGGGATTGAGACGATACCACTCATGTTCCAGACGCTCCTTGTTGCTCGATGCCCATTCGATCGCCAGCTTGTATTCACGGCCTGACAATGCGCCGGCGATAACTGCGAAATCTGCAATACGGATCAAAGCTTCCCGATCCGGTGACACGACATGGAAATGGGGAGGGTTGTGGTCGCCCGCGAAAACCTGAATCTTCAGATTTCCGAGCATGACAAGCGTGGGCATCCCGATCTCCTGCGGTTGTGTACAATTAGTGCATAATGCGCACTATTTCAAGGGGCGTGGAATCCGTTAGGTATCCGCGGTTGTCTGGAAACCTTATGACCGCTCTTGGCCCTTAGCTGTCATTGCATCGCTGATTTGAACATGTCTGAGGTGGGTGGGTAGCCGGAACTTCCAGGTGACCTTCCGCTAACAAGCGGATCACGGGTGTCCGGCGCTGCCCCGCTCCAGAGACGTGAACAAGTGTAAGGGACATGTCGATGTTTCCCATGCAACCATCTGGTTGCAGCGGTCGCATACCGTTAAAGTAGATATCAGCAAAAAATTGATTCGGTTGGGGGTAACGTTGGCAACAAAATCACTCAGCATAAATAGCCTTTTGTTGGACCTCGAAAATCCGCGCATCATTAGAGCTGGTAGTCAAAGGGATGCAATGCAGCGCATTCTTGAGGATCAGGATGTAAAGCTGGCAGTCCTCGCTGAAAACATTGTCAATCGCGGCGGGCTCAACCCGATGGACCGATGGTTAGTCCTTAAAGAAGGAGACAGTACGAAATACACTGTCTACGAAGGAAATCGCCGGCTGACTGCGTTAAAGATTTTGAGTAATCCGACAGTTCTAGGTGGTCTCGAAATCCGCCCGGCGTTGCGTAAACGCTTTGAGCGCGCAGCTGCGAAGTTCAATCAAGACGAATTCGGCAAGATCGACTGCTTCGTAATCGCGGATCGCGCTGAAGGCGCAATGTGGCTACACCAGCGTCACACTGGCCACAATAGGGGAAGTGGTATCGTTGGCTGGGGAGGTGTCGCAACAGCAAGGTTTCGCGGAACCGATCCCGCTCTTCAGGCTCTCGAAATGGTGCTTAAACTTGGTGTATTGGATGAGGAAACTCGGGAGGAGATCGAGGACTTTCCAATTACGACGTTAGACCGTCTCCTTTCATCGACCACGGTGCGTGCATCGATCGGCTTCGATGTGAAGCAGGGGAAGCTTATCACCGATCTTCCGGCGCCGGCAGCCGTGAGAATTATGAGCAGGATTGTCCGCGACCTTTCATCGGGGAAAATTACTGTTTCGGCCGTAAAAAACAAAGCCGACCAAGCCGAGTACGTTAAGACACTTGGTGAAGATCTTCCCGACCTCGCTATGCGAACGGGGCAATGGATTCAGGTCGAGGAGCTGGAAGAAAAGATTGACGAAACCGTTGGGCAAAGCGGCGCTAAAAACCAGAGCGATAGCGGTAGCGGTCCGGACGCTAAGCCGGGCGGAAATGGCCAAGCACAAGCGAAGTCATCGAGTACTCAAAGAAGGCGCTCGGTAGAACGAAAAGTTCTGATCACCCGAGACTGTGTACTCAATGTCACAAACCCCAAAGTCGCTGAAATTGAAAAGGAACTCCGCATCCTACAGCTCGCTAGCCACCGCCATGCGATTGCAGTGCTCTTCCGCGTCTTTTTGGAAACCTCGTTGGATTGCTATCTGACGAGCAAAGGCGTGCCTCTAACGGTCGTGACTGGCGGTGGCCATGTCAAAGACAAAAGCCTTGCCGTAAAAGTTAGGGAGGCTATCGAGCAACTTGTGTCGGAAGGTGTACCGGCGAAACACCTCGACGGTGTTTCGAAAGGGATTAACGATCGCAACAACCCCATATACATCGACACCCTACACGCCTACGTCCACAATAGCTTCTATTCACCCAAAGAGAGTGATCTCACGGTCGCCTTCGACAACGCGCAGCCCTTTTTTCAAGCGATTTGGAAATGAACGAAACCGTCGGCCGGCTACGGCACTTCACGCCACTACGTTATCCAGGAGGCAAGGGAAGGCTCGCCCCATATATCAAGGCGATCATCGAGCAGAACGGTTTATCCGATGGACACTACGTCGAACCCTTTGCCGGTGGCGCGGCCATTGCTATGGAGTTGCTCTTCCACGAATACGTCGAGAGCGTTCACATTAACGATCTGAGCAGGCCTGTCTTCGCCTTTTGGAATTGTGTCCTCGCGGCCACCGACGATCTCTGTAGATTGGTGCGCGAAACGCCTTTAACGATGGATCAGTGGCAAGAGCAGAAAAAAATCTATCGGAACCAAGAAACTGCCGATGAATTGTCGCTCGGCTTTGCGTTCTTTTTCCTAAATCGCACTAACCGCTCGGGTATCCTGAATGGAGGGGTTATTGGTGGGAAAGACCAGAGCGGACCTTGGAAAATCGATGCCCGCTACAATGCTGCGGAACTTATTACTCGCATAACCTCGATCGCCAGACTTCGAGAGCGAATCAAACTGTCGAACCTCGATGCGCTTGAGTTTCTGGAGAAGGGCAGGACGGCATGGCCCGAGACGACTCTGATCTATTGTGACCCGCCTTATTATGTAAAGGGCAGAGAACTCTACTATCATTTTTATCAAGCGGACGATCACATCGCGATTGCGTCCAAAATGGCATCCATCGATAAGCAGAAGTGGATTGTTTCATACGACAACGTCGCTGAGATAAATGCGATTTACGAGGCGCATCCACGCCTCACCTACGATATCGGATACAGCGCTCGCTCTGCCCGGCAGGGATCAGAGGTAATGTTCTTTGGCCCAGGTCTAAAGATGCCGAACGTTGTTGGTGCAATAAGCGAGACTGAACGGCATATGGCGGTTTGAACACCTCCCTGGTCCCTTTGGAAAAACCTTCACGAGCCTGTCTGGAAAAAGGATTGCTGCAAAAGCCGGTGATAAAAAACGCCAATTCGCGCGTCACGCTACAGTCAATCAAAACAATCTTTCTGTCTAGAAGCTGGTTGCGCGCACCAAACCTCGAAGCCGACCGGCCGCTTACGGCCCCAGCTCTGTCGTTCGCCGTGCCCAGAGCGAAAGGCAGGTTTCAGGCGGCGCCGGAACCGCTCCGAACGGCGACAATGAGGTCGAGTGGCGCCATTCATGAACGCTTAGAAGCACGACCGAGATGGAGCGCATTGCTGCTGTTCTCTAGGGCTGCGAGGAAAACCGAACCTCATAAAACTCGCATTTTCTGACGTTCCCGATGCGACGGGTTGGAACACCTTGATTTCGCAGAGCTTCTTTTCGCGCCAATCTCCGGTCGCCCTTTCCGTCAAACGGCAACATAACGAAAAGCACGAAATCCCTGCCTTTTGTGAGGTTTGCATGAAACAGGCCCGCGTGTTGACGGAGACGGAATTCAAACGGCTGCTGGCTGTGGTGGCGCAGATGAAGCACGCGGGAAGGAACCGACTGGCGCTGATGCTGTCCCATCTCGCAGGACTGCGCGTTGGTGAGATTGCGGCATTGACGGTGCGTGATGTGGTCGATGGCGACGGCAAGGTCCGGGAGCAGTTGCGTTTGCGTGCAGAGATCACCAAGGGCGGCCATGCTCGAACGGTTTTCCTGAATGAACGGCTCCGCCGGGAGATCGAACGCTACCGAACCGATTGGCCCGACGGCCGTAACGATGATGGCCCGTTGCTGATTACGCAGAAGCGGACAGCATTCAGCCCGAACACGCTTTGCCAGCTTATGGCGCAGCTATATCGGCTTGCCGGTCTCGATGGTGCAACGTCGCATAGCGGACGACGCTGGTTCATCACCAAGCTCGCCCATTCCGGTGTCAGCCCCAAGGTGATCATGACTTTGGCGGGACATCGGAACCTGACGACGACGCAACGCTATATCGAGGTGCGCGATGACATGATGAAGGCGGCGGTCGATCTCCTGTAGCTGGACTTGTCGCATTTTCCGGCAGGTTGCAGGGGCCAGAATGGACACCATGCCAGCCGCCCGCTATTATCATGGGGTATTACTTTTCGATAAAGGCAGCTTGCCATGGCGACCTCCATCAAAATCGATGACGATCTCAAGGGTCGCATCCAGCATCTGGCCGAAACGCGCCAGCGGTCTGCACACTGGATCATGCGCGAAGCGTTGAAGCAATATGTCGAACGCGAGGAAGCCCGCGAAAGCTTCAGGCAGGAGGCTATGGCATCATGGGTCGCGTATCAGGAAACTGGCAGGCATCTGACGGGCGATGAAACCCGGTCTTGGCTGAGTACATGGGGCACGGATACGGAAACGGATGCGCCGACGTGCCACGAGTAATCGTTACCGAAGGCGCAGTTGCGGGTTTAGACCGCTGCCGAAGGTTTCTTTCCGCCAAGAATGCCGATGCTGCGCGGCGAGCGGCGGAGACCATCGCAAAGCATTTTCTCCTGCTGGAAAGCACGCCGGATATCGGCAGGCCATTCGATGACGATCCCGCGCTCCGGGAATTACTAATCGCATTTGGCGCTTCCGGCTATGTGGCTTTGTATCGCTATGTTCCCGGCGCGAGCACGGTGCTCATCCTTGCCTTCCGCCATTTGAAAGAAGCCGGTTACTGATCGTTGTCTGATCAGCCCTATCGAGGTGCGTGACGACATGATGAAGGCGGCGGTCGATCTGTTTTACGAGAGACTTGTCGCCGCCGGCGACAAGTGAGCCCATTCCGGTTGGGAATGGGCTGTTGGTGTTCAGAAAACCTTGAACGCCGTGAGCTTGTCGAGAAAGCTCCGAATTTGCTCAGCAGGACGTCGGTTCTCCTCCAGTTGCTGACGGTTACAGTTTGCGACGTGCTCCTCATCGCCATGGTCCGGTAACTTCCTTTCGAGCCGATGAATATCGATCATGGCTAGGAGTTCCTGCTGGTGCCGCCTGAGATCGGTGTAAAGGTCCAGCATCCGCCTCGCTCTGTTCGCCCGCTCTTTTATCTGCTCTTCGAAATGGTCGATAGAGGTGGCTCGGTTTGTCTGAACAGCTTTTTGCCGATTTCTAAGTGGTTTCCGGCGCTGTTTATGCCGCGAGGGGAATTGTCTGCGGCTGGTTGAAGTAGACCTGATCCGGGGTTTTCCGGT
>Ga0206116_1000321_pt1 | contig 62402 bp, 57 predicted proteins | sample 3A1Ametagenome_FD_178000 | JGI IMG/M metagenome (GOLD analysis project Ga0206116, IMG submission 178000) | Enriched microbial communities from leaf-cutter ant dump, University of Wisconsin, Madison, United States - 3A1A | ecosystem: Environmental > Terrestrial > Nest > Insects nest > Nest dump...
CACCTGCTGCACGAAGCCCGGGTGGCGGAACTCCTGCGCGCTCACGTTCACCGAGAGCGTCCAGTGCGCGCACCGCGGGTCGCGCGCCCAGCGCGCGAGCTGCAGGCAGGCCTCGCGCAGCACGTGGCGGCCCAGCGGCAGGATCAGCCCGGTCTGCTCGGCCACGGCGATGAACTCGCCCGGCAGCACCATGCCGCGCGTGCCGTGGCACCAGCGCACCAGCGCCTCGGCGCCGAGCATGACCCCGCCGGCATCGACCACGCGCTGGTAGTGCAGCACGAACTCGCCCTGCTGCAGGCCCACGCGCAGGTCGGCCTCCAGCGCCGAGCGCTGCGTGGCCGCGGCTTGCATGCCCTGGTCGAAGAAGCACAGCGTATTGCGCCCGCGCGACTTGGCCTGGTACATCGCCAGATCCGCGCGCTGCAGCAGCTCGGGCACGGGCACCCCGGTGCCCTGGAACAGCGCGATGCCGATACTCGGCGTGCTGTGCATGGTGCGCCCGCGCACGCTGTAGGGCTGGCCCAGCGCGGCCAGCACCTTGTGCGCCACGGCCTCGGCCAGGGCCGCGGCCTGCGCCGCGCCGGCGGGCAGGCCCTGCAGCACCACGACGAACTCGTCGCCGCCCAGGCGCGCCACGGTGTCGCTCCCGCGCACGCAGCCCGCAAGGCGCTCGCCCACCTGCACCAGCAGGCCGTCGCCCCACTCGTGGCCCATGGTGTCGTTGATGCCCTTGAAGTTGTCCAGGTCGAGGAACAGCAGGGCGCCGTGCGCGCCGCCGCGCGCGCCCAGGCGCGCGGCCTGCTCCAGCCGGTCCAGCAGCAGGCGCCGGTTGGGCAGGCCTGTGAGCTCGTCGTAGAACGCCAGGCGCTGGATCTCGGCCTCGGCGCGCTTACGGTCGGTGATGTTGCGCGCCACGCCGCGGTAGCCCGTGAAGCGGCCTTCGGCATCGAAGATGGGCTCGCCGCTGACCGAGGCCCAGACGGGGGAGCCGTCGGGGGCCGTGCGCTGCATCTCGAAGTCGTGGAACACCTCGTGCGCCTCGAGCTGCGCGCGGTGGGCGCGCCACTGCGCCTCGCTCACGCCCGTGTGGGGCAGCTCCCAGCGCCGGAAGCCGTAGAGCTCGTGGTCCGGCATGCCGTGCTCACGCTCGACGCTGCCGTCGAAGCGCACGAAGCGGAACTCGGCATCCTGCTCCCAGTACCAGTCCGACGAGAGCTGCGTGAGGCTGCGCCAGCGCGCCTCACTCTGGCGCAGCGCCTCCTGGATCGAGAGGTAGTCAGTCACGTCGGTGAAGGTGCGCACGCGCACGCCGCCGTCGAGCATGCGCGTGCGCACCTCGATGTACCGGCCCGCGGGCGTGCGGCGGATGTACACGCCGGGCACCGTGAGGCGGCCCCCGTGCGCCGCGTACTCGGCGGCGACGTAGCCGCGCGCGCCAGGCTCGATGAGGTCGAAGCCGGGGCCGAAGTCGCCGCGCTCGGTCTGGAACTTCACGATGTTCTCGGAAGGCGGCTGGCCTTCGAGCAGCCCGGGCGGCAGGTCGAGCAGCTCCAGGAAGCGCTGGTTGTGCACGCGGATGCGCCCCTCGGCATCGACATTGGTGATGCCCTGCGAGATGTTGGCGAGCGTGACCTCCAGCGCGCGCGTCTTCTCGGCCAGCAGGGCGCTCGTGCGCTCGAGCTCGGCCTCGACGCTGCGGCGCCGGATGGCCGCCGCGATCTGCTGCGGCAGCACCTGCAGGTAGGCGCCGCGCGCATCGCGCACGGCGAAATCGGCGAAGCCGCTGCGCAGCGCCTGGGCCGCGTGGGCCTCGCCGCCCTCGGGAACGGCGATGAGCACCGGGGTGCCCGGCAGCAGCGCCAGCACATCGGGCGCGGCGCCATCGGCCAGGTGCTGCGCGGCCAGCGCGGCATCGAAGGGAGTATCGGCCTGGAGCAGCGCGCGCGCCTGCGCCAGCGTGGCGGCCACGGCCACGCGCCAATCCGGCTGCGCGCACGCCAGGGCCTGCACCGCGGCCGTGGCATGGGAAGCGTCACCTTCGATCAGCAGGACAGAGACGGGCATGAACTTCGACTTCGCGCGGGGGGCCGCTCGTCCCATTATGGGGGCAGCGGATGCACCTGTTTACACTGCTGCCCATCGCCCGCCCACGCCATCCCCATGCACCCCCTCAGCGTTTCCGACTACCTGCGCCGGCACATCCGCACCGTGCCCGACTGGCCCGCGCCCGGCGTGCAGTTCCGCGACATCACGCCGCTGCTGCAGGACCCCAAGGTGTTCCGCGTGCTCATCGACGCCTTCGTGCACCGCTACATGGAAAAGGCCCTGCGCCCCGGCGTAGTGGCGGGCCTGGACGCGCGCGGCTTCATCCTCGGCGCAGTGGTGGCCTACGAGCTCGGCGTGGGCTTCGTGCCGATCCGCAAGAAGGGCAAGCTGCCCTTCACCACGGTGGAGGAGACCTATGAGCTCGAATACGGCAGCTCCACCGTGGAGCTGCACACCGACGCGGTTCAGCCGGGCGACCGCGTGCTGCTGATCGACGACCTGATCGCCACGGGCGGCACCATGATGGCCGGCAAGAAGCTGCTCGAAAAGCTCGGGGCCACGGTGACCGAAGGGGCCGCCATCGTCGATCTGCCCGAACTCGGCGGCTCCGCGCGCCTGCGCGCGAGCGGCCTGCCGCTGTTCACCCTGGTGGATTTCGCAGGGCACTGACCCCGCTCAGAGGTCGCCGTACTGGGTGCGGCTCAGGTCCGGCGAGCCCGCGTCGGACTCCGGCATCTCCGTGTCCTCGAAGCCCGTGGGCGCGGGAAACGCCGGCTGCAGCAGCGGCCCCGAGCGCACCGACACGCCGGCCGGCGGCGGCACGGCCACCGGGGCCGTGGCGGCGGCCTGGTTCAGCGCGCGCTTGAACGCGGCCACCTCGTCGGCCTCGATGGGGTCGAAGCGCGGCGCCGAGCGCGGGACCAGCAGCGGCGACGAAGAGGAAGGCGGCGGAGCGAGGGGCGATGCGGGCAGCGGCGGCGGCGCCACCACCGGCTTGGCGGGCGCGGCTGCCACCGCAGCGGGCGCGGGCGGCGGCACGACGGGCGGCGACATGGCCGGCGGCGCCACCACGGGGCGCGGCACGGGCCGGGGCGCGAGGCTGGGCGCCACCACCGGGGTGGCCACAGCGACGGCGGCCCCTTTCTGCGGCTGGCCTACGGCCACGTGCTCGTTGATGCGCCAGTACACGGCCGTGACGAGGATGTCGAAGCGCGTCTTGCCGGTCTGCGCGATCAGCGCCTCGATCTCGGACAGGCGCGCGGTGTCGCCGCCGTATTCACGCGCGAGGTCGATCATCACGAGGAACTGGCGGCCGCGCTGGTCGAGCGACAGCACCTTGAACTTGTAGCTGGCCGACAGGACGCCCGCGCGCACCATGGCGTCGCGCACCACGGTGTAGAGCAACTCGCGGCGCTCCATGCGCTCGTTCTTGCGGTTGGCGGCCGGGTCAGCGGGCGGCGGCGGCATGGCGGCGGCGCCCGGGGTCAGCGGCACCGTGGCGTCGGCATTGAGCAGGCCGCTGGGCTCCATTTCCGGGCGCAGTTTGGAGGGCGCAGGTTTGCGGGAGAACCAGCTGAACAGTGACATGCAGTGCCTTCGTCGAAGCTCAATCCATTTGTGAAAGAGTGTACAGCGGACCGTCTCCGACGCGACAGCGCCCCGGCCCGCACGCCCTCAAGTAGCCGCGATGCGCCGGCGCCGGTTGCCCAGGCGCTTGGCCAGCACGGCCCCTACGGCCATCGTGACGCCCAGGGCGACGCCCGGCTGCCGGTTGGACAGCTCCGTGAAGCGCAGCGGCGACAGGCCCCAGAGCTTGCACGGCGCGGCCGCCTGCACGGTGGCGCTGCGCGGGCGCAGCGAGAAGAACGCCCCCTCGCCCACCACCGAGCCGGCGGCCACCAGCGCCAGGCGCAGGCGCGCCTTAGCGTCCTCGTAATGCACGCTGAGGCTGCCGCTTTCGACGAAATACAGCGTGCGGTCGCTGGTGCCCTGGCTGAACAGCACCTGGCTCGCGCCCAGCACACTGGGCTGCAGGTAGGGCGCCAGCGTCTCCCACTGGGCGGGCGTGAGCATGCCGGCCCCCAGGCTGTCCTCGGCCGTGGCCTGGGCAATGGCGTTCATCAGGCCTTGCAGGTCGTATTTCTGGGTGGAGGAAGAGGTGGCAACGTGCATAGTGGGGCGAAGCTACCCGCGTTGCCCCGGGCGCACAAGCGCCGCTTACCTCTACTTACATTGAGGCGGCGCTATTTGCCGATGCAGAAGCTGGAGAAGATGACGCCCAGCAGGTCGTCCGCCCCGAACTCGCCCGTGATCGCGTTGAGCGCGTTCTGGGCCAGGCGCAGTTCCTCGGCCAGCAGGTCGAGCGCAGGGCCGCTGCTCTCGAGCTGGGCGGCGGCTTCCATGAGGTGGGCGTCCACGGCGCGCAGGGCCTCGATGTGGCGCGCGCGGGCGATGTACACGCCCTCAGCCGCGGACTGCCAGCCGGCGATCGCGAGCAGCTGGCGGCGCAGCGCGTCCAGCCCCTCGCCCGTGCGGGCGGACAGGTGCACGGCCGCGTGGCCCGGCACGGCAGGCGCACCGTGCGCGGCGGCGTCGGTCTTGTTCCAGACGTCGATCACGGGCACGCCTTCGGGCAGTTTTTGCGCCAGAACGCTTGCTATGTGCGCGTCGGCAGCTACGTATTCGGGAGCATCCTGGCGCGTGAGGTCGTGCAGGAAGAGCACGGCGTCGGCGCCCGCGATCTCGTCCCAGGCGCGGGCGATGCCGATGCGCTCCACCTCGTCGTCGCTCTCGCGCAGCCCGGCGGTGTCGATCACGTGCAGCGGCACGCCCTCGATCTGGATGGTCTGCTGCACCTTGTCGCGCGTGGTGCCCGCGATGGGGGTGACGATGGCCAGCTCCGCCCCCGCGAGCGCGTTGAGCAGCGAGCTCTTGCCCGCGTTGGGCTGGCCCGCGATGACCACCTTGATGCCCTCGCGCAGCAGCGCGCCCTGTTGCGCGCGCTGCATCACGGCGGCCAAGGTTTGCTGCAGGTTCGATAGCTGCCCACGCGCGTCCGCCTTGCGCAGGAAGTCGATTTCTTCCTCAGGAAAATCGAGCGTGGCCTCGACCAGCATGCGCAGGTGCACTAGCGCATCGCGCAGGCCATGGATCTCCTGCGAGAACGCGCCCGAGAGCGAGCGGCCCGCGCTGCGCGCGGCAGCCTCGGTGCTCGCGTCGATCAGGTCGGCGATGGCCTCGGCCTGGGCCAGGTCGATCTTGCCGCCCAGGAAAGCGCGCTCGGTGAACTCGCCGGGCTCGGCCAGGCGCAGGCGCGGCAGCAGCGTGCCGGCCGCCTCCAGGCAGCGCGCCAGCAGCAGCTGCAGCACCACAGGGCCGCCGTGGGCCTGCAGTTCCAGCACGTCCTCGCCCGTGTAGCTGTGCGGCGCGGGGAAGAACAGCGCCAGCCCCCGGTCGATGGCCTGGCCCTGCGCATCGGGAAAGGGCAGGTAATGCGCCTCGCGCGGGCGCAGCGCGCGGCCCAGCAGTCCCTGCACGAAGGGCGCCAGGCCCTTGCCCGACACGCGCACGATGCCCACGGCGCCCCGGCCCGGGGCCGTGGCGATGGCGGCGATGGGGTCGGCGTGGCGGGGCAGCATGGAGGGCGCGGGCAAAAGAAAAGGGGGCTGGCATGATAGCCGCCCCCTGCAAGAGCTGCCCCTGTACGCCGGGGCGCGCGGCGCGAAACCGGCGGTCAGTCGTAGCGGCGGACGCTGGAGGCCGAGGCTTCCATGATGCGCATCAGGTCGGCCATCAGGCGTGCGTCCTTGCGGGCCAGGGCCCAGGTGCGCTCGTCTTCGGCGGCCAGGCGGCGGCTTTCCACCCAGGCCTTGTAGCCCGAGCGCAGGGCCACGGCGGCGCGGCGGGCCGGCGCGGCCAGCAGGGCCAGGGCGGCGAAGGCCACGAGCCACAGGCCCATCCAGGCGGCCAGCAGGCCGCCTTCGCTCCAGGTCTCGATCACCTGGTTGGCCACCACGAGCAGGGCGGACACGATGGCGGCCAGCAGCAGCGCGGCGGCGCCACGGGTGCCTTCGAAGCCCGAGGCGGCGTGCTTGAGGGTCTCGGCGGCCTGCGTGGCACGCACGACACCGGCGTGTTCGGTGGGGTAGGTGGTGTGTACGAAGCTGGTCATTTTGGGGTTCCCTTCCAAAGCGCTCTTGGCGGTATGCCGGGCGATGGGTCAATACTAGGGTTAACCCTTGATGGGTTCAAGTTTATATTTTGAATCAATGTCATTCATCCTGATAATGAATGCAACCATGACCCCCCACCACTTCCGCTCCCTGGACCTGAACCTGCTGCGCGTGTTCGACGAGGTCATGGCCGAGCGCAGCCTCACGCGCGCGGCGCACAAGCTCGCGCTCACCCAGCCCGCCGTGAGCAACGCCATCCGCCGCCTGCGCGATGCCGTGGGCGACGAGCTGCTCGTGCGCAGCGGCCAGGGTGTGGAGCCCACGCCGCGCGCCCTGGCGCTGTGGCCCGCCGTGCGCGCGGCGCTCGCGGGGCTGCAGGAGTCGCTCGTGCCCGGCGCGTTCGACCCCGCCACGGCCAGCACCACCTTCGTGCTCGCCATGGCCGACGCGACGGCGGCCACGCTGATCCCGCCGCTGGTCGAGATCCTCGAACGCGAGGCCCCCGGCATCTCGGTGCGCGTGCTGCCGCTCACCACGCGCGACCCGCGCCGCCTGCTGGAGCAGGAGGCCGCCGACATGGCCGTGGGCTACTTCCCCGCCGTGCTGGCCGACCTCACGGCGCGCGCGCAGTCCGGCGCGGCCGTGGCCTTCGACAGCCGGCGCCTGTACGACGGCGAATACGTGTGCGTGATGCGCCAGGGCCACCCGCTGGCGGCCGGGCCGCTCACGCTCAACCGCTTCTGCGCGGCGCGCCACATGCTCGTGAGCTTCTCGGGCCGCCCCTTCGGCTTCATCGACGAGGCGCTGGCCTCGCTCGGGCGCAAGCGCCAGGTGGTCATCACCGTCAACCAGTTCTTCACCGCGGGCCGCGTGGTGATCCATTCCGACCTGCTCACCGTGCTGCCGCGCCACTTCGTGCCCGTCACGGGCATCGCCCACCGGCTGGAGCTGCGCCAGCTGCCGTTGAACGTGCAGGCCGTGCACGTGGACGCGCTCTGGCACCTGCGCGGCCCGGACCAGGCGGCCCAGGACTGGCTGCTGCAGGCGCTCACGCGGTCGGCCCAGCAAGCCTTCCTAGACTCCGGGGCACCATGAACATCCAACTCCTGTCCGACCTGCACCTGGAAGCCCACCCCCGCTTCCAGCCCCAGCCCGCGCCCGGCGCCGACGTGCTGGTGCTGGCGGGCGACATCGGCTCGTACCAGAGCGGCTCGCAGCTCGCCGGCGAGGACTTCGGCCTGGAGCGCTTCGCGCACTGGCCCGTGCCCGTGCTCTACGTGCCCGGCAACCACGAGTACGACGCGCAGGATTTCGACGCCGCGCACGCGCGCTTGCGCGCCGCCTGCAAGCGCTGGGGCCTGGTGTGGCTGGAGCGCGAGAGCGTGGTACTGGCAGGCGTGCGCTTCGTGGGCACCACGCTGTGGACCGACTTCGACGCGCTCGCGGTGCACGAGGGCTGCACCGACCCCGCGCGCACGCTCGCATTGCGCGAAAAGGCCTTTCGCGCCGCCAACTTCTACCTGAACAAGACGGGCGGCACGCGCGGCGGCGCGCCCTTCCTGGCCGAGGCCCTGCGCGGCCAAGGGCTGGCCTGCCAGGCCTGGCTGCGCGCCGCGCTGCAGGCGCCGTTCGATGGGCCCACCGTGGCCGTCACGCACTTCGCGCCCAGCCTGAAGAGCGCCGACCCGCGCTACGGCCTGGTGCCGGGCACGGCGGGGTTCTGCAGCGCGCTCGACGATCTGCTGCCCTGCGCGCAGCTCTGGCTGCACGGCCACCTGCACGCGCCCAGCGACTACGTGGCCGAAGGCCGCGACGCCGCGGGCCGGCCCTGGCGCTGCCGCGTGGTGGCCAACCCGCTGGGCTACGCGCGCAAGGGCGAGCAGGCGGCCTTCCAGCCCGCGGCCTGCATCACCCTCTCGCCATGACGCAGGTCAAGGCGGCGGCCAGCCCCGCGGGGTAATCTGGCGCCATCCCCCCTTGGAGGCCCCTATGAAGATCCTGCTCGCTGTCGATGGCAGCCCCTACACCAAGAAGATGCTCGCCTACCTGGCCACGCACGAGGAGATGCTCGGCGGCGCGCACGAATACACGGCCCTGACCGTCCAGCCCCCCTTGCCCGCACGCGCACGCGCGGCCCTGGGCAAGGGCGTGGTGGACAAGTACTACGCCGACGAGGGCGAGAAGGTCATCGGCCCCGTGTGCAAGTTCCTGGCCCGCCATGGCGTGGAGGCCCAGCGCATCGTGAAGGTCGGCCCCGTGGGCGAGACCATCGCCAAGGTGGCCGACGCAGGCCCGTTCGACCTGGTCGTCATGGGCACGCACGGCCACGGCGCCCTGGGCCGGCTCGTGATGGGCTCGGTGAGCACCCAGGTGCTGGCCAGCAGCAAGGTGCCGGTGCTGCTGGTGCGCTGAAGACGCTACCCGGCGGGCGCCTCGAGCACCCGCGCCGCCGTGGCCGTGAGCGCGGCGGTGAGCGTGTCCAGCACGGCCGATTCGAGGTTCCAGCAATGCCAGTAGAGCGCGATGGGCAGCGAATGGCCCGGCGCCAGGTTGACCAGGCTGCCCTCCTCCAGCGCCCGGCGCACCAGCAGCTCGGGCACCACCCCCGCGCCCCAGCCCGCGTGCACGGCGCGCACCTGGCCTTCGGAGCTGGGCACGAACAGGTGGTTGAGCGCCACGCGCTGGAGCCCGAAGGCGCGTGCGATGAACTCGGCCTGCATGTCGTCCTTGCGGTTGAACGACAGGAAAGGCACGCTGCGGAAGTTGTGCGGCGTGAGCCCGTGCGGCAGGTGCGCCTGGGCATACCCGCGCGCGGCCACGGCCACGTAGGGCATGGCGCCCAGCGGCACCACCTTGCAGCCGCGCAGCGCCTGCTTGAGGGTGGTCACGCAGCCCAGCACCTGGCCCGAGCGCAGCCACTCCTGCGTGAAGTCCTGGTCGTCCACGATGATCTCGAACGGCAGGCGCTGGCACACGAGGTCGTGCAGCGCGTCGAGCGCCCAGGTGGCGATGCTGTCGGCGTTGATGGCGATGGCAATGCGCTCGTCCTCGCGCGAGCCGCCGGGCGCGCTGGGCGCGAGCTCCTGCAGGTCGCGCTCGAGGTCGGCGCGCAGCAGGCGCAGCTGCTTGGTGTGCTTGAGCAGCAGTTGCCCCGCGCCCGTGGGCTTGAGCGGGCGGCTGCGCACGATGAGCACCGAGCCCACCTGCGCCTCCAGCGCGCGCAGGCGCTGCGATACGGCGGACTGCGTGACGTTCAGGCGCTGCGCGGCACGCTCGAACCCCCCCTCTTCCACGATGGCAGCCAGGCATTCGAGGGCGGCGGGGTCGTAGGCGCTCATTTATTAAGCATTCTGATGATCTTCCGAAGAGTTTAATTTTGCTTTTGGAAAAACACCATATGCCGCGCCCGCTTCTGCTATCTCATTGATAGCTGCTTGCGCTCGCCCATCAAGCGCTGAAGCCCCAAACCATGCTAACGCTTGCGCTGCACCAGCAGGTTGCGCTTGGCGTCCTCGGGGTAGGCGAAGGTCACGGCGCCGCCCTGCACCTTGCCCATGACCAGCATGTTGGGCGTGACCGCGTCCTTCTCGGAGCCCGAGAAGGGCCGCTCGTAGGTGGAGACCACGCCGTAGTACACGCGCTGCATGTTCTCCAGCGCTGCCTTCACGGCCACGCCGTCGAGCTGGCCGTCGCGGATGCCCAGCAGCGCGTACATCAGCAGGTAGGCGGCGTCGTAGGCCTGCGCGGCCGCCATGGGCACGGCGGGGCGGCCGTTGAACTTGCGCGTGTAGGCGCTCAGGAACGATGCGCGGCGCTCGTTGCTGGGCTCCGCGATGAAGGTCTGCGCCATGAGCGCGCCCTCGGTCGCGTCCTTGCCGCCCTCGATGAAGAACGGGAACGACAGCGGCCACGCGCCCACCAGCGGCACGCGCCAGCCCAGGTCCTTGCGGCCCTGCGCGATGACGGCGTTCTCGGGGCCTACGGTGTAGCTGAACACCACCTGCGCGCCCGCGTCGCGCGCGGCCTTGAGCTCCTCGCGCAGGTCCTTCACGCCCAGCGGGAAATGGGTCGCGTAGACCGGCTTGAGCTGGTGCGCGGCCAGCGCCGCCTCCACGTCCTTGCGGCCCGCCTGGCCGTAGCCGGTGTCGTCGGCGAACAGCGCCACGCGCGTCCAGCCGCGCTTGAGGATGTCTTCCACCACAAAGGGCGCCTGGATGCGGTCGGGCGCCGAGGTGCGGAAGATGTAGCTCTGCGCCGGGGGGTAGGTGGACGTGATGGGCGTGCCGGTGGCGCACGGCACGATGAGGGGCGTCCTGGCTTTCTGGAACACCTCCAGCGACTTCATCGCCACGCCCGTGTTGCAAAAGCCGATCGTGGCCGCCACGCCCTGGGCGACCAGCTCCTCGGAGCCCTTGCGCCCCACGTCGGGGTTGCCCTGGTCGTCCTTGACCACCAGCGCCAGCGGGCGCCCGAGGTAGCCGCCCACGGCGTTGATCTGCTCCACCGCGAGCTCCACGCCCTGCAGCATGGGCACGCCGAAGTCCGAGGAGGGGCCGCTGAACGGGCCGATCACTCCCACCTTCACCGGCGCCGCCGCCTGCTGCGCCGCCGCGGGCAGCGCCAGCATCAGCAGCGCCATGGCCGCACCCCAGATCCGCTTCGTCTTCATGCCCTTGCTCCTTCGTTCCGATCCACGGCCCACAGGGTAACCAGCACCCGCCGGGAACCGGTTTGCGGTTTTCCCTGAAAACGCGCGGGCCCGTCAGCTTCCAGCAAGTCCGGCCCCCGGGGAATCAGTGCAGGCTGCGCTGGCGCGCGAGAAAGTCGAGCAGCGCGCCGTCGAAGCCCTCGGGGTCTTCGAGCTGGGGCCAGTGGCCCACGCCCGGCAGGCTCACGTGGCGCGCATCGGGCAGCACCTGGGCCAGAGCCTGCAAGGCCTCGGGCGGCGTGCAGCGGTCCTGCGCGCCGCTGATCAGCAGCGTGGGCGCATGCATGTGCAGCAGCGCGGCGGCATCGCGGCCGAAGGCGGGCAGCGCCTCCAGCGCACGGCGGTAGACCGAACGGTGCGCCTGGGCCATGGCGTGGCGGGCCAGCTGCACGCCCTCGGGCAGGGCGCCGCCGCCGATGAACTGGGGCACGAGCAGGTCGGCCACTTCCTCCATGGTGCGTCCGCCCTCGAGCGCCGCCAGGCGCGGCGCCACCCAGGCCTGCCGCGCGGCTTCATCGAGCGGCGGGCCACCCGCACACAGCACCAGGCGCTGCACGCGCCGCGGCTCGCGCAGCGCCGCCTCCAGCGCCACCATGGCGCCCATGCCGTGGCCCACGAGGGTCAGGCGCTCGCAGCGCAGTGCCTCGGCCAGCGCCAGGCAGCTCTCGGCCAGGCCCTTGAACGTGTAGGGCTCGATGGGCGGGCTGTGGCCGTAGCCCGGCATGTCCCAGGCCACGGCGCGGTAGCCCAGGCTGGCCAGGGTCTCGACCTGGGGCGCGAAAGTGAGGTGGCCGCCGTCGGCGTCGTGCAGCAGGAGCACCGTGGGCCCGTGGCCCAGGGCGGTGAAGCGGGGAGGGTGCGGCATAAGTCCGTGAGCGGCAGGCTTGAAGAGGCCGGACCATAATAGCCTCCCAGCTCCCCAGCCCACCCGGCGCCACACCCCCCGTTTTCGTGAACCCTTCCCCCCTGCCTTCTCCCCCGAGTTTTTCCGCGCGCGAGTTCCGCGACGCGCTGGGCATGTTCGCCACGGGCGTGACCATCGTCACGGCGCGCGGCCCCGGCGGCGAGCTGGTGGGCATGACGGCCAATTCGTTCAACTCCGTTTCGCTCGACCCGCCGCTGGTGCTGTGGAGCCTGGCGCACAAGGCCTCGTCGCTGCAGGCGTTCGCGGCCGCCACGCACTACGCGATCAACGTGCTGGCGGTGGAGCAACGCGCCCTGGCCGAGCGCTTCGCCACGCGCGGCATCGACCGCTGGGCGGGCGTGGCCCACCGCGGCGGCACGCACGGCGTGCCCGTGCTGGAGGGCGCGGCGGCGGTATTCGAGTGCGCCAACCGCAGCCAGTACGCGGAGGGCGACCACACCATCTTCGTGGGGCAGGTGGAGCGCTGCAGCCACAGCCTGGGCGCGTCGCCGCTGCTCTACCACGGGGGCATGTTCTACACCGAGCACGCCCTGGGCCGCCTCGCCCCCACGGCGGTGCCGCCCGACATGCCCCGGTAGCGGCGGCGGCGCCTACTTGGCGTCGGGCAGCTCGATCTTCACCTCGAGCACTTCCAGGTCGTCCTGGCGCTCGAAGTGGACCTTGAGGTCATCGGGGTTGATCTTCACGTACTTCGAGATCACGGCCACGAGCTCGCGCTGCAGCGCGGGTAGGTAGTCGGGCTGGCCCGCGTTGCGGCCGCTGCGCTCGTGCGCGAGGATGATCTGCAGGCGCTCCTTGGCGACGGCGGCGGTTTTCTTCTTCTCGCCCAGCAGGAAGGACAGGAACGAGGCCATCGTCTTACCTCCCGCCGAAGATGCGCTTGAAGAAGCCGGGCTTCTGCGCGTCGGTGAAGCGCAGGGGCTTGTCCTCGCCCAGGAAGCGCGCCACCACGTCCTTGTAGGCCTCGGATACGTCGGTGCCCGCGAGATGGATGGCGGGCGTGCCCTGGTTCGAGGCCTGCAGCACGTTCTCCGATTCGGGGATCACGCCGATGAGCTTGATGCGCAGGATGTCCTGGATGTCGTCCAGGCTCAGCATCTGGCCGTCTTCCACGCGGTTGGGGTTGTAGCGCGTGATGAGCAGGTGTTCCTTGACCGGCTCGCCGCCCTCGATGGCGCGCTTGGTCTTGCTGCCGAGCATGCCCAGGATGCGGTCGGAGTCGCGCACGGACGAGACCTCGGGGTTGGTGACCAGCAGCGCCTCGTCGGCGAAGTGCATGGCCATGAGCGCGCCGCTCTCGATGCCCGCGGGCGAGTCGCAGACGATGTACTCGAAGTCCATCGCCGCCAGGTCCTTGAGCACCTTCTCCACGCCGTCCTGCGTGAGCGCGTCCTTGTCGCGCGTCTGGCTCGCGGCGAGCACGAACAGGTTCTCGCACTGCTTGTCCTTGATGAGGGCCTGGTGCAGGTTGGCCTCGCCGTGGATCACGTTGATGAGGTCGTACACCACGCGGCGCTCGCAGCCCATGATGAGGTCGAGGTTGCGCAAGCCGACGTCGAAGTCGATCACGGCGGTCTTGTGGCCCGCGAGCGCGAGGCCCGAGGCAAAGCTCGCGCTGGTGGTGGTCTTGCCCACGCCCCCCTTGCCGGAGGTCACGACGACGATTTTGGCCATGGTGTGCGGTTTCCTTGCGTATTGGATTTCAGTGTTCGGTTCACAGCGGCTCGAAGAGCAGCTTCTCGCCCTCGAGGCGCACCTGCGCGCCCTTGCCGCGCACGTTGTCGGGCAGTTCGGTCTCGGTCGTGCGGTAGATGCCCGCGATGGACACGAGCTGCGGCTCCAGGCAGGTGCTGAAGATGCGCGCGCTGGTGTCGCCGCGCGCGCCCGCGATGGCGCGCCCGCGCAGCGGCGCGTAGACGTGGATGTTGCCGTCGGCGATGACCTCGGCGCCGAAGCTCACCACGGCCAGCACCACGAGGTCGGCGCCGCGCGCGTAGACCTGCTGGCCCGAGCGCAGCGGCTTGTCCACCACCACGGCGCCGGGGCCGGGCATGGGCACTTCGCGCACGACCTCGACCTCGCGGACCACTTCCACCTCGCGCACCACCTCGTGCACCTCGGGGGCCGCCGCCTCGGCGCGCGCGGGCGCGGCGTCGGGCGCGGCGGCCAGGCCGGCGGCGCGCGCGGCCTCCATCTGGGCGGGGCTGCCGCCGCGCACGGCCACGGGCAGGGTGCCGTGGCTGCGCAGCAGGGCCGCGATGGCGGCGAAGTCGATCGGCGCCCCGGCGTCCTTCACTGCGCCTAAGTCGATCAGCACGGGGTCGTTGTCGAAGAAGCCCGGGGCGTCGGCCACGCGCTCGGCCAAGTCGGCCGCGAACTGCGCGGTGTCGGCGGTTTTGAGCACCACGGCCACCACGGGCAGCGAAGCGCTCTTGAGGTCAAAGCGGGTGCGGGCCTGGGCCGCCGTGGTAAGGGGCATGAAGGGGGCGTGGAGGGGACGCTCGGGAACCGGTTGCTACAAGCCGCGAAGTGTACCGTGGGGCCGGGCGCATCCGGCCCGGCGCCCGCGCGGGTTCTGGTAACCGCAGGCATCCGCCCCGCACCCCGGCGGTCACTTCCACTGGTACTGCAGCTGCAGGTCCAGGGTGCGGCTGCCGCCGTAGTAGCAGTAGAAGTCGCAGCCGCTCACGTAGGTCTTGTCGGTGAGGTTGCGCGCATTGAACTGCAGCGCCCAGGCGCGGTTGATGTCGTAGCGCACCATCAGGTCGAGCAGGGTGTAGGCGGCGATCTTGCGGCCGGGGTAGTAGGCCTCGTCCACGGTGGAGCCGTTGTAGCGCGCGCCGGCGGCCACCGTGAGGTCGCTGCCGAAGCGGTGGCTGACCCACAGGCTGGCCTGGTTGCGCGGGATCAGCGGGGTGCGCAGGCTCTGGGTGACGCTCACGTCCTGGCGCGAGTTGTTGTGGGTGAACGAGGCCTTCACCGCCGTGCCGGGCTGGATGCGCAAGTCGCCCTGCAGCTCCAGGCCCCGGTTGGTGCGCTTGCCGATCTGGCGCTGGATGTTGGAGGCGTCTGCCGCCAGGGCGTTCTTCTCCTGCAGGTCGAAGTAGGCCAGGGTCACCGTGCCGCCGTTCAGCCAGGACGGCTCCATCTTCACCCCGACCTCGGCCTGCCGGCCCTCGTAGGGCTTGTAGGGGTTGTTGTTGCTGTCCACACCCGCCGTGGGCTTGAACGATTCCGAGTAGCCCGCATACGGCGACACGCCCAGCGAGCTGATGTACATGACGCCCGCGTTGAGGCTGTTGTGGCTGGCGTCGTAGCCGCCCGCCACCTCGTTCTTGGCGCTGTCGTGGCGCAGGCCGGCGCTCAGGTTCCAGTGGCTGCCCACCTGCATCTGGGCCGAGGCGTAGGCGCCCCACTGGCGCAGGCGCTGCTCGTAGGGCGTGCTGGCCACGGCGAACGGCGCGCCGTACACCGGCGCGAACATGTCCAGGTTGGGCACGAGGCCGAAGCCGTTGTTCTGGCCGTCGGTGTCGGACTTGAGGTAGTCCACGCCCACGGTGGGCTTGAGCTTGATGCCGTCGCCCAGGCGCAGCGTGCCGCTCAGGCGGTTGTCCAGGTAGTGGTTGGTGGTGTTGCCCTGGGTGAAGGTGTAGCCGCGCAGGGCCTGGCGGTCGTTGTCGGACCCGTAGGCGAACACGTTCTGCTGGTCGAGGTTCAGGCGCGAGTACTTGTAGTTCTGCGTGAAAGTCCAGTCGTTGGATAGGTCGTGGCGCAGTTGCCAGCCGACGCTGCTCTGCGTGCGCTTGAGGTGGTCGAAGTCCGGCTCGCCCATGTTGGTGCGGCGATCCACGCGGCCGTAGGGCGTGTCGATGATGGTGCCCCAGGCGGGCAGGAAGCCGTTGGTGGGCGTGCCAGTGTCGCGCTGCACGCTGCCCATCAGCGTGAGCGCGGTGCGCGGGCTGAACTCGATGGTGGCGCTGGGGGCCAGGTAGTAGCTGTCCATGCCCGTGCGCCGCTGCATGCCGTCTTCCTTGCGGGCCTGCGCCACCAGCCGCCAGTAGACGGAGCCGTCGCTGTTGGCGATGCCGTTGTAGTCCACGCCCAGGCCGAGCTTGCCGAAGTTGCCCGTCTCGGCGTTCACGGTCAGCGCTTGCTCCTTGTGCGGGCGCTTGGTCACGAGGTTGACCACGCCGCCCGTGTTCACCGCGCCGAACACCAGCGAGTTCGCGCCCTTGACGACCTCGACCGACTCCACGCCGAACAGCTCCGGCTTCCAGACGAAGTAGCCGTTGGGCGTGGTGGGCGTGCCGTCGAGCGCCATGGAGGCGTCGAAGCCGCGGATCTTGAACCACTCCACCTTGTTGTCCGCGCCGAAGGGCTCGCTCACGATGCCGGCCTGGTACTGCAGCGCCTGGTCGAGCTTGCGCGCGCCCTGCGCATCGATGGCGTCGCGCTGGATCACGGCGCTGGAGTTGGGCGCGTAGAAATCGAGGCTCTGCAGCCCATCGACCGTGCCGATGACGGTGACGGTGTCGAGCTCCTTGCCCTCGCTGCCTTGCGCCTGTGCGGCCGTCACGGCGGCCAGCGCCGCGCAGGCCACTGGCAGGAGAATGAAACGCTTCATGGTGTTGTGCTCCGGTTGTGCAATCGAATCGGCCTTCAGCGCACCCGCCAGGCCCAGGCCACCGCGGCCAGCGGCCCGGCCAGCGCGAGCCAGGACAGCGCGTCGAACACGCCGTCGCCCACCAGCGCCGAGACCAGGCCGACCGAGGTCGCCACGCCCAGCAGCAGGGGCACGCGGAAGATGGCCGAGGCGGTCTGCGCGCCGTCGGTGCGCACGGCGCGCTCCTTGCGGGGGGTGGTCATCCGGGGTTCTCCATGGACACCGCGGCGGCGGCGGGAAGTTCGGGCGCGGGCTCCGCACCGGGCTCCTGCGCGGCGGCGGCAGTGGCGGCCTTGGGCTTGCGCAGCCACAGGTACAGGCCGGTGCCGAGCACGGCGATGGCGGCCAGGTCCAGCAGGGCCCACAGGATCTTCAGCGGCAGCCCGCCGTAGTCGCCGAAGTGCAGCGGCTGCGACAGGAACAGCGTCTTGACGTACCACGGCATCTCGCGCGTGTCGGTCAGCAGGCCGGTCTTGGCGTCCACCAGCGCGGGCTTGAGCAGGCGCGCCGTGACCGGCGTGTTGCCCTTGAGGAAGAAGGTGTAGTGGTGCGGGCTGGAGAACATGGTGCCGGGGAAGGCGACGAGGCGCACCTCCATGTCGGGCACCGCGGCGCGCGCCGCCTCCAGCGACGCCTGCAGGTGCGCGGGCGCGGTGACGGGCGGCTGGCCCTTGTACGGCGCGGTCATCTCGGCCATCTGGTCCATCTGCCACAGGCCCAGGACGATGCGGTCGAGCGTGTTGATGGTGCCCGTGAGGCCCACCACCGTGAGCCACACCACGGTGACGATGCCCAGCAGGTTGTGCCAGTCCAGCCACTGGATGCGGCGGCTGTACTGCGTGCGCAGCGCGCCGAAGCGCAGGCGGCGCATGAACGGGTAGTACAGCACCACGCCCGAGACGATGGCCACGACCATCAGCAGCCCCATGAAGCCCAGGAACAGCATGCCCGGCAGGCCCGCGAACATGTCGGTGTGCAGCTTGAGCATGACGTACATGAAGCCCTGGTCGGCCTTGGGCTCGTCCAGCACCTGGGCCGTGCGCGAATCGACGATGATGGTGTGGAACTCGTCGGGCGGCGCGTCCAGGCTGCTGGCCATGTTCACGTAGGTGAGGTCCGGGTGCTCCTCCTGGTCCCAGAACATGTAGCGGATCACCTTGGCGGGCTGGCGCTCGCGCGCGGCCTGGGCGATGCGGTCCATGCTGGCGCTGGGCGTGCCCGCGGGCATGGCCGGGGCCTCGACCTCGCCGCTCAGGTGGTCGATTTCCTCGTGGAAGACCAGCGGCAGGCCCGTCAGGCACAGCAGCAGCATGAAGACGGTGCAGACGAGGCTGCTCCACTTGTGGATCCAGGCCCAGGCGCGGGTAGACATGCGGCGCGCTCCTTACAGATCGACGCTGGCCGACAGCGACACCGTGCGCGGCGTGCCCAGGTGCAGGTAGCCGTAGGTGGAGACGCCCCAGTAGTCCTTGCCGAACAGGTTCTCGACGCTCAGGCGGAAGGTGACCGGCTGGCCGCCCAGGCGCGTGGCGTAGCGCGCGCCCGCGTCGAAGCGTGTCCAGGCCGGCACCCGCAGGGTGTTGGCGCTGTCCGCGTACGCCTGGGCGGTGTGGACGGCGCGGCCCGTGAAGGTCAGCCCGGGCACCCAGCCCGCGTCCCACTCGGCGCCCAGGTTGGCCTGCCAGCGGGGCACGCCGATGGCCTTGCGGCCCGCGAGGCCGGGCGTGGCGGACTTGTTCAGCACCGCGTCCACGGCGGTCACGCCGCCCAGCAGCCGCAGGCCGTGCGCCGCTTCGCCCGCGACGCTGGCCTCGATGCCCCGGTTGCGCTGCTGGCCGTTCACGCCGAAGACGTTGTCCGCCGCGAGCGCGGCGCTGGGCTTGGTCAACTCGAACAGGCCCAGCGTGGCCAGCAGGCTGCCCTGCTCGAGCTTGACGCCGATCTCCTTTTGCTTGGAGCGGTACGGCGCGAGCACCTCGCCCGGGTTGGCGATGGCCGCGCTCACGGGCGCGGTGTCGCCGCGCGACAGGCCCTCGATGTAGCTCGCGTACAGCGACAGGTGGGGCCGCAGCTTGAACACCACGCCCGCCAGCGGCGTGGTGGCGCTCTTGTCGTAGTACGGGCCGCTGGGCGCGCCGGTCGCGAAGTTGTAGTTCTGGCCTTCCACCTTCTGGTGGCGCAGGCCCAGGGTGACGAGCAGGCGGTCGTCCAGCATCGCCATGGTGTCGGCCAGCGCCAGGCTGGTGAGCGTGCCATCCAGGTAGGGGCGCAGCGGGTTGTCGAGGCCGCTGGTGGACGGCGTGGCCGCCAGCGCGCCCGTGTAGATGTTCGACGTGCCCCCCGGGTAGCCCGTGTAGAAGCCCAGCGTCTGCTCCTGCTTCAGGCGCGTGAACCCGAGCACGGCGCCGTGGACGATGCCGCCGGTCTTGAAGTTGGCGCGCAGGCCCGCTTCGGCCGATTGCACGTCGATGCCCTGGCGCTGCCAGCCGCCGAAGTACGAGTAGTCGCCCGCCGTGTTCTGGAGCACCGGGTTGCCCGCGATGGCGGCCCAGTGGAGCGAATGGCGGCCCACGCCCGCGTAGGCGGTGACGGCGCTGTTCAGGTCGTACTCGGCCTTGAGCAGCGCGATGCCGTCCCGCCCGTCGGTCCAGCCGTAGCCCGGGTAGGCGGTCTTGCCGCTGGGCGCTGCGGGAATGGCGGTGAGCGCGGGGCCGAGCTGGAACTGGCGCACCACGTTGTTGATGCGCTGCTGCTGCCACATCAGGTCGAGCGAGACGCGCAGCGCGCTCTCGCGCAGGTCCAGCCCCAGCGCGGCCAGCGACTCGCGCGTGGACTGGCCGTTGATGGGCGTGTCGCCCTCGCGGTGCATGACGTTCAGGCGCGCGCCCAGCGCGTTGTCGGGGCCGAAGCGGCGGCCCAGGTCCAGGTGCCCGCCGGCCACGGAGTTCGACGCCGCGCCCGCCGTGAAGCGGGTAATTGGCGTGTCGCCCGCGCGCTTGGGCACCAGATTGACCACGCCGCCCACGCTGCCGCCGGGCGCCATGCCGAACAGGCCCGCCGAGGGGCCCTTGAGCACCTCGACGCGCTCCACGGCCTCCAGCGGCGCGCGCCAGTACGGCGTGAGGCCGAACAGGCCATTGAGCGCGAAGTCGCTGCTCGGCACGTCGAAGCCGCGGATGGAGAGGCTTTCGTTGATGTTGGAGCGCGCGCTGCTCATGCGCACGGACGGGTCGAACGCGATCACGTCGGCCACCGAGTGCGCCTGCTCGTTGGCGATGGCCTCGGCGGTGTAGCTGGTCACGCTGAACGGCGTGTCCATCACCGCCGCGTTGCCCAGCAGACCCATGCGCGCGCCGCTGCCGACCTGGCCGCCCGCGAAGGCGGGCGGCGGCGCGTCCAGCGCCTCAGGCCCCGAGGTGACCGTGACGGCGGGCAGGCGGGCCTCCGCACCGCCGTCCTGCGCCTGCGCCAGCGCCGCGCCCGCCAGGCACAGCGCGCCCGCGCCGCCCACGGCCAGGCGGGCCGCCAGGGCCAGCGCCTTCAGCCCCACCAGCGGGCGCTGCCCCTCCCTCCCCCTCGCATCCCATCGTTCGCATCCGGTCATGGCTTTTCCGTATATTGATGTTGATAATGATTCTCATTATTCTACTCAATCCAGAAAAGGCGCGGAGCGGGGCACGCGGCCCGGGCGCCGCTCAGAGCTTGGGGATGCGGATGCGGCTGATCATCAGCGAGCCCGAGAGCGCGAACAGCAGCACCAGCGGGTGCAGCGTGAAGCCGCCGATCGCGATGTGGCCGAACCAGAGCTGCCCGCGCAGCGCGCCCACGGAGGCCGCCACGGCCAGCAGCCCCACGAGCACGATGGAGGTGGGGATGGGCGTGCCCTCGAAGTACTTGACCTTGCCGCTGTCGTCGGCCAGCGTCTCGGCCGTGATGTTGAAGCGCGCCAGGCGCGAGACGCCGCAGGCCACGAAGTAGGCCAGCACCACGCGGTCGTACAGCCCCTGCATGCCGCAGCCGTAGGCGATGAGCGCGGGCGCCACGCCGAACGAGATCACGTCGGCCAGCGAGTCGAGCTCGCGCCCCATGGCCGAGCTTTTCTGGCGCCAGCGCGCGATGCGGCCGTCGAGGATGTCGAACACCAGCGCCGCGAGCACCAGCGCGCACGCGAACTGCACGTGGCGCGCGTGGCCGGTCTCGATGTAGGTGAGGGTGGAGAACAGCGACCCCACGCCGCACACGGCGTTGCCCAGCGTGAACCAGTCCGCGAGGTGGAACTCGCGGATCATCGAGAAGCGTTTGGGAGTGGAAGCCATACGGCCATTATCCCGAACGCACCGCCCGCACCGGCTACTGGAAGCGCGGCGCGCGTTTCTCGATGAAGGCGGTGACGGCCTCGCGGTGGTCGGCCGTCTTGTGGGCGATGGCCTGGCAGCCCGCCGAGAGCTCCAGCAGCGATTCGAGCGTGGCGTGCTGGCCCTCGCGCAGCAGGCGCTTGGTCATGCGCATCACGGCGCCGGGGTTGGCGGCAATCTTTCCAGCCAGCGCGCGGGCCGCGGGCAGCAGCTCGCTGACGGGCACCACGCGGCTCACGAGGCCGCAGGCCAGCGCCTCCTGCGCGGAGATGGCCTCGCCCGTAAAGGCCATCTCGGCGGCCTTGGCCATGCCCACGGCGCGCGGCAGCAGCCAGGCGCCGCCGTCGCCGGGCACGATGCCCACGCGCACGAAGCTCTCGGCGAAGGTGGCCGTTTCGCTGCAGATGCGGATGTCGCACATGCAGGCCAGGTCCAGCCCCGCGCCGATGGCCGGGCCGTTGACGGCGCAGACCACGGGCACGTCAAGCTGGCACAGCGCCTGCGGGATGCGCTGGATGCCCTGGCGGTATTCCTCGCGGATCGCGTCGGGCGTGAGCGCGTCGTCGAAGAAGCGCCGCATGTCCTTCACGTTGCCGCCCGAGCTGAAGATGGGGCCCGCGCCGGTGAGGATGAGCACCTTCACGCTGGCGTCGCGGCGCAGGTCCTCGCAGAGCTGCACGAACTCCTGCACGGCCGTGTTGCCGGTGAGCGCGTTGCGCGTCTCGGGCTGGCTCATGGTGGCGGTGAGGATGCCGCCATCGCGTTCGAGGGTGAGAAAGGCCATGGGTCGTTCCATTTCAAAAATGAGAGCTGCTTGCGCGCTTCCCTGCTGGTTTTCAATATGAAAACACTTTGAAATCAAGCAAGGGAGCGCGAAAGCAGCTATGGTTTTTTCAAAGCACCGGCTCCACGTCGGTGATGCGGCGCACGAGGTCCAGCGTCAGCCCCTGGTGCCCCAGCAGCGCCTCGCCGGCCACGGCGTGCCAGTAGGACTCGCTGCCCGCCGCCTGGCGCCAGGCGTGCAAGCGGCGGGTGTAGAGCTGCAGGTCGTACTCCCCGGTGAAGCCGATGGCGCCGTGGATCGCGTGCGCGGTCTCCGACACGGCCAGCGCCGCCTCGCTGCAGCGGGCCTTGGCCGTGGCCACGCGCAGGCGGCCGGGCACTGCGCCGCCGCAGCCGAGCTGCGCGGCCATGCGCGCGGCGAACACGTGCTCGCTCATCACCGCGAGCTGGTGCTGGATGGCCTGGAACTTGCCGATGGGGCGGCCGAACTGCTGGCGCTCGTTGGCGTACTGCAGCGTGCGCTGGAACACGCTGGCGAGCGCGCCCGCCATCTGCGGGGCGAGCACGGCGGCCTGCCAGGTGCGCACGTCCGCCTCGCTCTCCACGGCCACGGGGGCACTGGCCTGCCACTGCAGCGCGGCGTCGAGCGCAAGCGCCTGGGGCGCGGCCTGGGCCTGGGCCGCGTCCAGCAGGTGCCAGCCGTCGGGGGCCTGCGCCAGCACCCACGCGGCCACGGCGCCGCCGCGCACCAGGGGGCAGCGCAGGCCGCCGCCGGGCAGGCGCTCGGCGCGCGCCAGGGCGATGGGGCCCTGCGGCCGCGCCACGCCTGCGCGGGCCAGCAGCAGGCGCGCCGCCAGGGTGTCGCCCAGCGGCAAGGGCAGCGCGTGCGCACCACACTGCTCCAGCACGCCGAAGGCCTGGGCCAGCGCCAGGTCCGCGCCGCCCAGGGCCTCGGGCAGCAGCGCATCGGCCAGGCCCGTGGCTTCGAGCTGCGCCCACAGCGCGGCGGCCTCGGGCGCGGCGCGGCCGCCGGCCTCGATGGCGCGCACCACGGCGCCCGTGCACTGGCCGGCCAGCACCTGGCGGGCCGCGTCGGCAAAGAGATCGTTGTCCATGCCCATTCCTTTCACCGCAAGCCCAGGCCGCGCGCGATCATGCCGCGCAGGATGTCGCGCGTGCCGCCGCGCAGCGAGAACGAGGGCGAGGCCTCGGTCACGTATTTCAGGGTCATCAGCAGCTCCACGGGCACGTCTTCCGCGTCGCGCGCGAACAGGTCGTCGGCGATGGCCGCGGGGATGAACTGCTCCAGCGTGGTGCCCAGCTCCTTGACCAGCGCGGCCTCGACGATGGGGCTTTCGCCGCGCGTGAGCTTTTCTTGCACCGACACCGACATGGCGCGCAGCGGCGCGAGCTGCGTGAGCACCTGGCCCGCGAGCCGCACGGCGGACTCTGTGCGCCCTTGTAGCGTGCGTACGTAAGCCAGCCACTGGTCGAACAGCACGATGCTGGAGAACAGCCGCTCGGGCCCGCTGCGCTCGAAGGCCAGCTCGGCCGTCACCTGTTCCCAACCCTGGCCCTCGGCGCCGATGAGCGCATCGGGGCCGAGCTGCACGTTGTCGAAGAACACTTCGCAGAAATGGCTGTCGCCCGACAGGTCCTCGATGAGGCGCACGGTGACGCCGGGCAACGACAGATCGACGATGACCTGCGACAGGCCCTTGTGCCGGTCCTCCGCCGTGCCCGAGGTGCGCACCAGGGCGATCATGTACTGGCAGTGGTGGGCGTTGGTGGTCCAGATCTTCTGGCCGCTCAGCACGAAGCCCTTGTCGTTCGGCACGGCGCGGGTCTTGACGCTCGCGAGGTCCGAGCCCGCGTTGGGCTCGCTCATGCCGATGCAGAAGAACGCCTCGCCCCGGCACACGCGCGGGATGTAGAAGCGCTTTTGCGCCTCGGTGCCGTACTTGAGGATCAGCGGCGCGCTCTGGCGGTCGGCGATCCAGTGCGAACCCACGGGCGCGCCGCAGTTCAGGTATTCCTCCACGAGCACGTAGCGCGTGAAGGCGCTGCGCCCGCCGCCGCCGTACTCCCGGGGCAGCGTGACGCCGATCCAGCCCTTCGCGCCGAGCTTGCGGCTCAGCGCCGTGCTGTAGCCGCCCCAGGAGCGGGCGCGCACGTGGGCGGGCAGGCCCTGGACCGCCTCGGCCAGGAAGGCGCGCACCTCGGCGCGCAGGGCCTCGTCCTCGGGGGGGATGCGCGTGAGCGCGAGGGAATCCAGTACCGGCATGGCCCGCCCCTCAGTCCAGCGACACGCCGGTGCTCTTGACCACCGTGGCCCAGCGCGCCAGCTCCTTCTCGATGTAGGCGCCGTACTCCGCGGGGGTCGAGCCCAGCGGCTCGGTGCTTTGCGCGCGCAGCTTCTCGAGCACCGCGGGGCTCTTGAGCGCCTGCAGGAAGGCCTGGTTCAGCCGGTCGATCACGGGCTGGGGCGTATGGGCGGGCACCATCACGCCCTGCCAGGCGCCGGCCTCGAAGCCGGTCATGCCGCTCTCGGCCAGCGTGGGTGCGGCGGGGAAGTTGGGCAGACGCTTGGCCGTGGAGACGGCCAGCAGGCGCAGCTTGCCGTCCTTGATGAAGGGGGCCACGGAGTTGATGGTGTCGGTCATGAACTGGATCTGGCCCGCGACCAGGTCCACGTCGGCCGGGGCGCTGCCCTTGTAGGGCACGTGGGCCGCGTCGATGCCGAAGCGCTGCGCCACCTGGAAGGCCGCCAGGTGCGTGACGTTGCCGTTGCCCGCCGAGCCGTACGAGAGCTTGCCCGGGTTCTTCTTGGCGTAGTCCACCAGCTCGGCCACGGTCTTGGCGGGCAGCTGCGGGTTGACCACCAGCGCGAGCGGCACCACGGCGGTGAGCGCCACGGGCACGAGGTCCTTGCGCAGGTCGTAGCTCATCTTCTTGTACAGCGCGGGGCTGAGCGTGATGGACGAGGTGTTGTAGAGCATGGTGTAGCCGTCGGGCGCGGCCTTGGCGACGAAGGCGTTGCCGATGTTGCCGTTGGCGCCGGGCCGGTTGTCCACCACCACCGACTGGCCGAGCTGCTCGCCCACGCTTTGCGCGAGCACGCGCGCCACCATGTCGGTGGGCCCGCCGGGCGGGAAGGGCACGACCAGGGTGATGGGCTTGTCGGGCCAGTCGGCGGCCTGCGCGGCAGCGGCCAGCAGGCCCACGGCGGCCAGCACGGCCAGGCGGCGAGAGAGTTGCACGGTCATGGGTTGTGTCTCCTGTGGTTGGAATGAAATCGGCCCGCAGCGCCCAACCAGAGCGCGTGGGCAGCTATCTTTTATGCAGTAGGCCGCCCCGCGAGCAGGCGCGTGGCCGTGTACTCCATCACCGGCTCGCGGCGCTGGTTGAACACTTCGATGCGCGAGGTGACGACCGCACGGTGGCCTTGGGACGTGGGGCGCACGCCGGTCACCTCGACCACCGCGTCGATGCTGTCGCCCACAAGGACGGGCGCGAGGATCTTCTGGTGCAGCTCCAGCATGGCCAGGCCCGTGCCCTGGATCATGCTTTGCAGGATGAAGCCCTCGATGAAGGTGTAGGTGAGCGCGCCCGGCACCGGGCGGCCCTGGATGGCGCCGCCTTCGTAGCCGTTCTCGATGAAGATGGCCTCCAGCATGCCCGTGGCGTTGATGAAGTTCACCAGGTCGGCCTCGGTGACGGTGCGGCGGAAGGTGCGCCAGCGCTGGCCGACCTGCAGGTCTTGCCAGTACGCGCCCTGGCCCATGCGGGGGATGTGATCGTTCATGGTCGTTCGAGCAGTGGTTCGATGTCCGCGTCGCCCAGGCCCGCGCCGCGCAGCAGCTCGCGCGTGTGCTGGCCCAGGCGTGGCGGCATGGCGATGGGCGCCTGCGCGCCGTCGATGCGCACGGGCGGGCGGGGAAAGCGCAGCTCGCCCATGGCGGGGTCGTGCACGCTGGCGAAGAAGCCCGTGGCCGCGAGGTGCGGGTCGTGCGGCAGGTCGTCCATGCGCGCCACGGGGGCGGCAGGGATTTCCAGCCGCTCGCAGGTCTGCAGCCAGTGCTGCGTGCCGTGCTGTTCGACGTGGCGGCTCAATATTTCAAGCAGCTCGGCGATGTGGCGCGTGCGGCTGGCCTGGGTGGCGAAGCGCGCGTCCTGCGCGAGCTGCGGCTCGCCCACGGCCTCGAAGAAGCGGCGCCAGTGCGCGTCGGTGTAGGGCATCATGCAGACGTGGCCGTCCAGCGTCTTGTAGGGCTTGCGCCACGGCGCCATCACGCGCGGGTAGCCCGCGCCGCTTTGCGGTGGCGTGAAGTGCATGCCGTAGAAATGCTCGACGAAGTTGAAGCCCACCATGGCCTCGAACATGGGGATTTCGACGAAGCCGCCCCGGCCCTGGCGCTCGCGCCGCAGCAGCGCCGCGAGGATGGCGTGCGCCGCCACCAGGCCGCAGGTCTTGTCGGCGGCGATGGTGGGCAGGTAGCGCGCCTCGCCGGTCTGGCGCTGCATCAGGTCGGCCAGGCCGCTCATGCCCTGGATCACGTCGTCATAGGCGGGCATGCCGGCGTAGGGGCCGTCCTCGCCGAAGCCGTGCAGGCCCGCGTAGACGAGGCGCGGATGGCGCGCGCACAGGGTCTCGGGGTCCAGCCCCAGCGGGGCGAGCTTTTGCGGCCGCATGCTGTGCATGAGCACGTCGGCCGTGGCGATCAGCGCCTGCAGCGCGGCCTGGGCGGCGCTCTGCTTCAGGTCCAGCACCACGCTCTTCTTGCTGCGGTTGCAGCCCAGGAACACGGCCGCCATGCCGGGCTCCACGGCGGGGCCGGTGTGGCGCGTGGAGTCGCCCGCCGGCGGCTCGATCTTGATGACCTCGGCGCCGTAGTCGGCCAGCACCTGGCTGGCCAGCGGGCCGAACACCACGCTGGACAGGTCCAGCACGCGGATGCCCGACAGGGGGCCTTCGTCCCACTCCTTCATCCCAGCACCTTCTTGTGTTGCAGGTCTTCGACGGCCTGCGGCGACAGGCCCAGCCGCTCGTGCAGCACCTCGTGCGTGTGCTGGCCGAGCTGCGGCGGCGCGGCGCGGTACTGCACGGGCGTGTCCGACAGGCGCATGGGGCTGGCCACCAATGGCACGCTGCCCGCCTGCGGGTGCTCCATGGCGATCTGCATGCCGCGCGCGCGCACCTGTTCGTCGGCGAACACGTCGGCCACGGTGTTGATGGGGCCGCAGGGCACGGCGTGCTGCTCCAACAAGGCGATCCACGCGCGCGTGCCGCGCTGGGCTGTCACTTCGCGCAGCAGCGGGATCAGCACCTCGCGGTGCGCGAGGCGCGCGGCATTGGTGGCGAAGCGCTCGTCCGCCGCCCACTCGGCGCGGCCCACGGCGTGGCAGAAGCGCGCGAACTGCCCGTCGTTGCCGATGGCGAGGATCATGTGCCCGTCGGCCGTGGGGAAGTCCTGGTAGGGCACGGTGTTGGGGTGCGCGTTGCCCATGCGCCGGGGCGCCTGCCCGCCGTAGAGGTAGTTCATGCCCTGGTTGGCGAGGCACGCCACCTGCACGTCGAGCAATGCCAGGTCGATGTGCTGGCCCCGGCCCGTGTGCTCGCGCGCCTGCAGCGCGGCGAGGATGGCGGTGCTGGCGTACAGGCCGGTGAGGATGTCGGTCAGCGCCACGCCCACCTTCACGGGGCCGCCGCCCAGCGTGCCGTCGGGCTGGCCGGTGATGCCCATGAGCCCGCCCATGCCCTGGATCAGGAAGTCGTAGCCCGCACGGTGCGCATACGGCCCCGTCTGGCCGAAGCCGGTGACGGAGCAGTAGACCAGGCGCGGGTTCAGCGCCGAGAGGCTTTCGTAGTCGAGCCCGTAGGCCGCCAAGCCCCCGGTCTTGAAGTTCTCGATCAGCACGTCGCTCTGCCACGCCAGCTCGCGCACCAGGGCCTGGCCCTCGGGCTGGGTGAAGTCGATGGCGACCGAGCGCTTGTTGCGGTTGGTGCACATGTAGTAGGCCGATTCGCCCGTGGGGCGGCCCGCGCCGTCCTGCACGAAGGGCGGGCCCCAGGCGCGCGTGTCGTCGCCGCTGCCGGGACGCTCGACCTTGACGACCTCGGCGCCCAGGTCGCCCAGCGTCTGCGCGGCCCAGGGGCCCGCGAGCACGCGCGAGAGGTCGAGCACCTTCACGCGGGACAGCGCGCCTGCGCTCATTGCAGCGGCACCTTGGCCTGCTTCACGATGCGCTTCCACAGCGCGATCTCGTTCTTCTGGAACTCGTGCATCTGCGCGGGGCCGCCGGTCATGGGCGTGGCGCCCAGGCGCTCGTAGAAGGCCCGGGTCTCGTCCATCTTCGAGATGGCGGTGAACAGCTCGGCCAGCCTGGCGGTCTCGGCCGCGGGCGTCTTGGCGCTCACCATGGCGCCCACCCAGGTGTAGGCCTCGAAGCCGGGCAGGCCGGCCTCGCCCATGGTGGGCACCTCGGGGGCGTTGCCCACGCGCCTGTCGGCGGCCACGGCCAGGATCTTCACGCGGCCGCCCTTGGCCAGCTCCAGCACGGCCGTGACCTCGGCGAAGGCGTAGTCCACCGTGCCGCTGGCCACGGCGGTCATGGTCTCGCCCGCGCTCTTGAAGGGCACGTGCACGGTCTGGATGCCGCCCATGTCGTTGAGCAGCTCGCCCATGAGCTGGTAGCCCGCCGAGCCCGCGCCGAAATTGGCCTTGCCCGGGTTCGCCTTGGCGTAGGCCAGCAGGGCCTTGAGGTCGCCATAGGGCGCCGCGGGCGGCACCGCCAGCATGGCGGGCGAGCGCATCATCATCGTGAGCGGCGCGAAGTCGGCGACCGGGTCGTAGGGCAGTTCCCTGAACAGCGCCGCGTTCACCGCGAGCGTGGAGTTGCTGCCGATGAAGACCGTGTAGCCGTCGGCCGGCGCCTGCAGCATCTGCTTGACGGCCAGGAAGCCGTTGGCGCCGGGCTTGTTCTCCACCACCACGGCCTGGCCCGTGAGGTCCTGCAGCTTGCGCGCGAAGTAGCGCGCCGAGGTGTCGGTGCCGCTGCCGGGCCCGAAGGGCACGACGAACTTGATGGGCTTGGACGGGAAGGCCGGGGCCTGCGCCTGGGCGGTTGCGGGCGCCAGGGCGGCGGCGGCCAGGGCCAGCAGCGCGCCGGCCACGGTGGTTCTGCGGGATTGCATGGGCGTTGTCTCCTGTAGGTATGGAGCGCACTCTATGCAGCCGGGGCCCAAGCTGTCTAATATTAAAAATTCGGAAACTGATACTTATTGGATATCGCCATGAACCTGCGCCAACTGCGCCAGTTCGTCACGCTGGCCGAGGCGGGCAATTTCCACCGCGCCGCCGAGCTGCTGTACATGGCCCAGCCGCCGCTGTCGGTCTCGGTGCGCAAGCTGGAGGAGGAGCTGGGCAGCCGCCTGTTCGAGCGCCACGCCACGGGCGTGCGCCTCACGCCCGAGGGCGAGGCCATGCTGGCCGACGCGCGGCTGGCCCTGGTGCACGCCGAGCGCTGCCGCCAGGCCGTGGCCGACGCGCGCGAGGGCCTGGGCGGCGTGCTGCGCCTGGGCATCATCGGATCGGCCACCTACGCGCTGCTGCCGGAGCTGATCCCCTCGGTGCGCGCGCGCTACCCGCAGATGGAGCTGGAGCTGACCGAGGCCACATCCGCCGAGATCCTCGACGGGCTCGTGTCGCGCCGCTTCGACGTGGGCTTCGTGCGCTACCCCGTGCTGCACCCCGAGCCCTTCGCGCTGCTGCCCATGGACCGCGACGATTTCGTGCTCGCCGTGTCCGAGCGCAGCCCGCTCGCGCAGCGCGGCGCCATCGCGCTGTCGGAGGCCGCGCACGAGCCCTTCGTGATGTACCCGCAGGACAAGGTACCCGGCCTCTCGGCGCTGGCGCTGCTGCGCTGCCAGCTCTCGGGCTTCGCGCCGCGCGTGGCACAGGAGGCCATGCAAGTGCAGACCATCATGAGCCTCGTGGCCTCGGGCCTGGGCGTGGGGCTGGTGGCGGGCGTGGCGCGGCTCGTGGTGCCGCGCGGCGTGAAGTGCCTGGCGCTCACCGACAACCCGCCGGGCTTTCACGTGGGCATCGCGCTCGCGCGGCTCGCGGGCGGCGCGAGCCGGCTCGTGGAGCGCTTCACCGAGCACGCGCAGGGCTTTTCGAGCGCGCCGCGCGAGGGCGGCGGACTACAGGTCAAAAACGGCTGAAACGCCCGGCTGGCGCGCGCAAGCAGCTACCGTTCAAGGAGCATTGGAAGGCGCATTCGCAGCGCGCCGCGCGGCAAATTGGACGTACCACGCAAGGCACCCGGGGTTGGCCATGGCGTCCTGGTTGACCACCTTCTCCAGCGGCTGGCCCAGCAGCAGCTTCTTGATGGGCAGCTCCTGCTTCTTGCCGCTGAGCGTGCGCGGCACCTCGGCCACCTGCTCGATGGCGTCGGGCACGAAGCGCGGCGAGAGCGCGGTGCGGATCGCCGCGTTGAGGCGCGCGCGCAGCGCATCGTCGAGCGCCACGCCGTCGCGCAGCACCACGAACAGCGGCATGTAGCTCTCGCGGCCCAGGTATTCCAGGTCCACCACGAGGCTGTCGAGCACCTCGGGCAGGCTTTCCACGGCGCTGTAGATCTCGCTCGTGCCCATGCGCAGGCCGTGGCGGTTGATGGTGGCGTCGCTGCGGCCGTAGATGGTGCAGCCGCCGTTGGCGCCGATCTTCAGCCAGTCGCCATGGCGCCACACGGCGCCCATCTCGGGCGGGCCGTCGCCGCCGCCGGGCCGGCGGCCGTGGCCGGGCGGGTACATGTCGAAGTAGCTCGACAGGTAGCGGCTGCCAAACGGGTCACCCCCACGCTCCCCCGCTGCGCGTGGGTCGCTGCCCCCCAAGGGGGCCTTCGCACCTTGGGGCGGCCCGGCGGTGCTCACATCGCCCCACAGGAACAAAGGCATCGACGGGATGGGCTGGGTGCACACCAGCTCGCCCACGGCGTCGAGCACGGGGCGGCCCTGCTCGTCCCAGGCCTCCACGGCGGCGCCGAGCATGCGGCACTGCATTTCGCCCGGCACCATGGGCAGCCCGCGGTGGCCGCCGAGGAAGGCGCCCGCGAAGTCGGTGCCGCCCGAGATGTTGTTCCACCAGATGCCGGGCGTGCCGATGCCTGCGAACTGCGCCGTGCCCCACTCCTGCACCTCGGGCGAGAGCGGCGAGCCCGTGGTGCCGAGCGCGCGGATGCGCGAGAGATCGCCGCAATCGGCGAGCTGCAGCCCCGCCTTCATGCAGTTGGCGTAGAAGGCCGCGCCCGCGCCGAAGCTGGTCACGCCCGTCTCGGCCGCGAAGCGCCAGAGGACGCCCCAGTCGGGCCGCTCCTTGCTGCCGCCGGGGTTGCCGTCGTAGATCACGCAGGTGGTGCCGCCCAGCAGGCCGCTGACCTGCGCGTTCCACATCACCCAGCCCGTGGAGCTGTACCAGTGGTAGCGCTCGCCGAAGCTGTTGGGCTCGTAGCTGCAGCCGATGTCGTTGTGCAGGCCCTTGAGCTGCAGCGCCACGAGGACCATGCCGCCGTGGCCGTGCACGATGGGCTTGGGCAGCCCCGTGGTGCCGCTCGAATAGACGATCCACAGCGGGTGGTCGAACGGCAGCCAGAGCGGCTCGAAGGCCGCCACTTCGGCATCGTTTCGGGCTGTAGCGCCTGCGTAGCTTGCGCAACCAGCTATTGTTTTGGAAGTATCGAGGTTGTTTACCAGCAGCACGTGGGCGAGCGTGGGCAGCGCGGCGCGCAGCTCGGCGACCACCCCCGTGCGGTCGATGTCGCGCCCGCCGTAGGTCACGCCGTCGGCCGCGATCAGCACCTTGGGCCCGATCTGGCGGAAGCGGTCGAGCACCGCATGCGTGCCCATATCAGGCGCGCACACGCTCCACACGCCGCCGATGCTCACGGTGGCGAGGAAAGCCACCATGGCCTCGGGAATGTTGGGCAGGTAGGCCGCCACGCGGTCGCCGGGCTGCACGCCCTGGGCCTTCAGGTGCAGCGCCAGCGCCGCCACCTGGCGGCGCAGCTCGGGCCACGAGAGCTCGCGGTGCAGGCCCTTCTCGTTGCGGCTGATGATGGCGGGCTGCCCGGCCGCGTGCGCGGCGTCCACGTGGCGCAGCACCTGGTGCGCGTAGTTGGCCTGCGCGCCGGGGAACCACTGCGCGCCCGGCATGCGGTTGCGCGCCAGCACGGCGGTGTGCGGGGTGGGCGAGCGCAGGCCGAAGAAGTCCCACACGCTCTGCCAGAAGGCGTCGAGGTCGGTGACGGACCAGCGCCACAGTGCGTCGTACTCGGCGAACGCCAGGCCGCGCTCGCGCGCGAGCCAGTCCTGGTACAGGCGCAGGCGGGGGATGAAGGGGGGTGCTTTTGTCTCCATGGCGCGCAGCGTAGCAGCGGCCCGCCGCGGCACGGCGTCGCCGAATGGACAGCGCTTCTTGACGCAGTGCAAGGCGCCGGGCGCGCGCGGCGCCCACAATGGGCGCCACCGCAGCCTTTTTCGCACCATGCACAGCGACGTCCTCATCGTCGGCGCAGGCCCCGCCGGCCTGTCGCTGTCCATCGCCCTGGCCCAGGCCGGTTTCACCTCCACCGTGCTCGACCAGCAGAGCGAGGCCGCGCTGGCCGCACCCGCGCCCGACGGGCGCGAGATCGCCCTCACCCACCCCAGCGCCGCGCTGCTGCGGCGCCTGGGCACCTGGCAGGCCCTGGCCGCGCACGAGACCGGCCAGCTGCGCGACGCGCAGGTGCACGACGGCCCCATGGGCCAGCGCCCCGGCATGGCGCTCGACGCGGGCGGCAGCGGCCTCGGCCACCTGGGCTGGATCGCGCCCAACCACGCGCTGCGCCGCAGCGCCTGGGCCGTGGCGGCACGCACGCCCGGCGTGCGCCTCCTCGCGGGCGCCCAGGTCACGCGCGTGGCCGTGCTGCCGGAGCATGCCGAGGTGGACTGGGCCCGCGGCGGCACGCCGCAGGAGCGGCTCACCGCGCCGCTCGTGGTGGCCGCCGACAGCCGCTTCTCGGCCACGCGGCGCCAGCTCGGCATCGGCGCGGCGATGACCGACTTCGGCCGCACCGTGATCGTCTGCCGCATGCGGCACGACGCGCCCCACGGCGGCACGGCGCACGAATGCTTCGGCTACGAGCGCACGCTGGCCATCCTGCCCCTGCCCGACGACCCCGAGGACGGCAGCCCGCTGTGCTCGGTGGTGGTGACGGCCGGCAGCGCCGACGCGGCCGCGCTGCTCGCCCTCGCGCCCGCCGACTTCGCGGCGCGCGTGGCCGAGCAGTTCGAGTACCGCCTGGGCACCATGCGGCCCGTGGGCGAGCGCCACGCCTACCCGCTCGTGGCCGCGTACGCGCAGCGCTTCGCGGGGCCGCGCTGCGCGCTCGTCGGCGACGCGGCCGTGGGCATGCACCCCGTGACGGCCCATGGCTACAACCTCGGCCTGGCGGGCGTGGAGCGCCTCGCGCAGGCGCTGGCCGAGGCGCGCACCCAGGGCCGCGCCGTGGGCGATGCCGCCGCGCTCGCCGCCTACGCACGCGCCCACCACCGCCACGCCTGGCCCATCTACCAGGGCACCAACGCCATCGTGCGCCTGTACACCGACGCGCGGCCGCTGCCCAAGCTGCTGCGCCAGCTCGTGCTCACGGGCGCGAGCCGCCTGCCGCCGCTCAAGGCCGCGATTGTGGGCCAGCTCACGGGCCACCCGGGGAGGCGCGGGAGCACGGCATAATTTTCCGCATGGACGCCCTGATCGAGCAGCTCTCCCAGTCCGTCGCCGCCGCGCACACCGTCGAGGAACTGACCCGGCCGCTGCTCGAGATGCTGGAGGCCGTGACGGGGCTGGAATCGACCTACCTCACCATCGTCGATCTCGAGCAGGGCGTGCAGCGCATCCTCTACGCGCGCAACACGCGGCAGATGCGGATCCCCGAGGGGCTGACCGTGCCCTGGCACGACACGCTGTGCAAGCGCGCGCTCGACGAGGGCCGCCCGTTCACGAGCAACGTGGCCGGCTGCTGGAGCGACTCGGCCGCCGCCGCGGGCCTGGGCATCCAGACCTACATGAGCACCCCCGTGGAAACCGCCGACGGCGCCCTGTTCGGCACCCTGTGCGCGGCCAGCGCGGACCGCCGCGAGCTCACGCCCCAGGCCCACCATGTGCTGCGGCTGTTCGCACGCCTCATCGGCCAGCAGGTGGAACGCGAGCGGCTCGTGCAGCAGTTGCTGGCGGCCAACGCCCGGCTTGCGGTCTACGCCGCCACCGACGCGCTGACCGGCTTGCCCAACCGCCGCGCGCTCATGGAGGCCCTGCGCCGCCAGCTCGCGCAGGGCGCGCGCCAGGGCACCATGGTGTTCGTCGCCTTCGCCGACCTGGACGGCTTCAAGGCCATCAACGACGCGCACGGCCACGAGGTGGGCGACCTGTTCCTCGCCCACGTCGCCGGGCGCCTGCGGCAGGCGCTGCGCGCCCAGGACCTGGCCGCCCGCCTCGGCGGCGACGAGTTCGCCGTGATCGGCCCCGGCCCCGCGCCGGGCCAGGAGACGGAGGCCGCCCGCCGGGCCTTCGGCCAGCGCATCGCCGAGGCCACGGCGGGGCGCTTCGACGGCGAAGGCGCCGTGATCGACTACCCCGGCGCCAGCGTGGGCGTGATCGCGGTGGCGCCCGGCAGCCTGGATGCGGACCAGGCGCTGCGCGCGGCGGACCGGGCGATGTACGAGGCCAAGCGGGCGCGCCGCGCACGGCAGCAGGCGCAGCCGGGATAATCGCGCTTCGCGCACCCTTTCCCTTCGCATGCCCGCAGCCACGCCCCGCGTGCTGTCCGTCATCCCGCCGATGACGCAGCTCAACACGCCCTACCCCTCCACCGCCTACCTCACGGGCTTCCTGCGCTCACGCGGCGTCGCGGCGTTCCAGGAAGACCTGGCGATCGCGCTGGTGCTGCGCCTGCTCTCGCGCGCGGGGCTGGCGCAGGTGGCCGAACGCGCCCGCGCGCGGCCCGAAAAGCAGCGCAGCCCCGCCGTGCAGTCCTTCCTGGCGCAGGAGGCGCGCTACCTGGCCACCATCGGCCCCGTGATCGCCTTCCTGCAGGGGCGCGACGGCACGCTCGCGCACCGCATCGCGTCGCGCGCCTGGCTGCCCGAGGGGCCGCGCTTCGCCGCGCTCGACGTGTACGAGGACGACGGCAGCGGCGACCCGCTGGGCTGGGCCTTCGGCGCGCTGGGCCTGGCGGACAAGGCCAAGCACCTGGCCACGCTCTACCTCAACGACCTGGCCGACGTGCTGCGCGACGCGGTGGACGAGCGCTTCGAGTTCGTGCGCTACGCCGAATCGCTCGCGGGCAGCCAGCCCACGTTCGACCCACTGGCCGAGGCCCTGGCCGCGCCTCCCACGCTGGTGGACGAGGCTCTACAAGCCCTCACCCATGCAGCGATCGAGCGCCACCGGCCCGAGGTGGTGCTGCTCTCGGTGCCGTTCCCGGGCTCGGTCTACGGGGCCTTCCGCATCGCGCAGGCGATCAAGGCGCGGCATCCGCAGATCGTCACCGTGCTCGGCGGCGGCTTCGTGAACACCGAGCTGCGCGAGCTGGCCGACCCGCGCGTGTTCGACTTCTTCGACTACGTGACGCTGGACGCGGGCGAGCGCCCGCTGCTCGCGCTGCTGGAACACCTGCAGGGCCAGCGCGGCCGCCAGCGCCTGGTGCGCACCTTCGTGCGCGAAGGCGGCGCAGTGCGCTACGTGAACCTGATGGAGGCCGACGTGGCCTTCGCCGAGGTGGGTACGCCCACGTGGGACGGGCTGCCGCTGGCCGACTACCTCTCGCTGCTCGACATGCTCAACCCCATGCACCGGCTGTGGAGCGACGGGCGCTGGAACAAGCTCACCGTGGCCCACGGCTGCTACTGGAAGAAGTGCAGCTTCTGCGACGTGGGCCTGGACTACATCGGCCGCTACGAGGGCGCGAGCGCACAGGTGCTGGCCGACCGCATCGACACCATCGTGGCCGAAACGGGACAGACGGGCTTTCACTTCGTCGATGAAGCCGCGCCGCCCAAGGCGCTCAAGGCCCTGGCGCAGGAGCTCATCGCGCGCGGCACGGGCATCTCGTGGTGGGGCAACGTGCGCTTCGAGAAAACCTTCACGCCCGACCTCGCCGAACTGCTGGCCGACAGCGGCTGCATCGCCATCTCGGGCGGGCTGGAGGTCGCCTCCGACCGGCTGCTCGCGCTCATGAAGAAGGGCGTTTCCGTCGATCAGGTGGCGCGCGTGACCCGCGCCTTCAGCGACGCGGGCATCCTCGTGCACGCCTACCTGATGTACGGCTTTCCCACGCAGACGGTGCAGGACACGGTGGACGCGCTCGAATACGTGCGCCAGCTGTTCGAGAACGGCTGCATCCAGAGCGGCTTCTTCCACCGCTTCGCCTGCACCGTGCATTCGCCCGTGGGCCAGAACCCCGGCGACTACGGGGTGACGCTGGCACCGCTGCCCCCGGGCGGCTTCGCGAAGAACGACGTGGCCTTCATCGACCCCACGGGCGTGGACCACGACGCGCTGGGCGCGGGGCTCAAGAAGGCCATCTACAACTACATGCACGGCATCGGGCTGGAAGAAGACGTGCGCATGTGGTTCCCGTTCAAGGTGCCCAAGACCACCGTGCAGCGCCAGCGCATCGAGCGCGCGCTGCGCGCGCGGGGCTGAGCCTGCCCGGTTTCGGCCGCTTGGCATTTTTCGCACATATGTGCTAAATTCGCATCCACCATGGATGCCAAGACCCAGAAAGCGGAACTCACGCGCGCGGCCATCGTCGGCGCGGCGATGGACCTGGCCGCGGCCGAGGGGCTGGAATCCATCACGCTGCAGGCCGTGGCCGACCGCGTGCAGCTCTCCAAGAGCGGCGTGTTCTCGCGCGTGGGCTCGCGCGAGGCGCTGCAGAAGGCCGTGATCGAGGAATACGGCCGCGAGTTCCTGGCCGACGTGTTCGTGCCCTCCATGCAGCAGCCCAAGGGCCTGCCGCGGCTACAGAGCATCGTGCGGCGCTGGATTGCGCGCATCCGCGACGTGGAGGCCACGCGCGGCTGCATCTTCACGGCGGGCGCGTTCGAGCTCGACGACCGCGACGGCGCGCTGCGCGACCTGCTGCACGGCGAGATCACGCGCTGGCGCGCCGCGCTGCGGCGCACGGTGCTGCAGGCCGTGGAGGCCGGCCACCTGCGCGCCGACACGCCCGCCGAGCAACTCGTGGGCGAGATCTACGCCCTCTCCATCGGCCTGATGCACGACGCGCGCTTCCTGCGCGATGCGCAGGCCGCGGCCCGCACCGAGGCGTCCTGGGAACGCCTGGTCAAGAGCTACCAGGCCTGAACCCACGAGGTCCCGGCCATGGAACCCTTGTTTTTCTTTTCCCAAATTTCGCACAATCGTGCGAATAAAGGAACCGCCATGCTGATCCTTCTTGCCATCACGGCCATCGGGGCCGCCGCGCGCCTGGCCTGGTGCGCCTTGCGGGTGCTGCGCGGCTTGCCGCGCAGCAACGCCGACTGGATTTTTTACTGAGGGCACCGCCATGACCACACCCACCGCAAGCACCGCATCCCCGGCCGGCTCGGCCTATTACCGGAACGCGCCCGGCCTGGTCGCCCTGCGCTGGCTGATGGGCGCCGCCGAGCGGCTGTGGCCCGCGCTGGCCGTGCGCGCGGCCTACCGGCTGTTCGGCACACCGCTGCCATTGCGCCGGTTCGGCCGCCAGGGCGACTGGGGCGCGCACTGGCAGGCGGAGCGCTGGCCCTTCGAGGACGCGGAGATCACGCTCTACCGCCTGCGCACCGGCCCCGCGCACGCGCCGGGCCCGGCCGCGCTGCTGCTGCACGGCTGGGGCGGCCATGCGCGCCAGATGCAGGCCCTGGGCGAATCGCTGGCCGCGCAGGGCCTGGCGCCCGTGCTCATGGAGATGCCCGCGCACGGGCGCAGCCGGGGCCGCGTGAGCAACCTGCCCCAGTTCTCTCGCGCGCTGGAGTACGTGGCCGAGCGGCTGCGGGCCGAGGGCGCGCCGCCGGGCGTGGTGGTGGCGCATTCGCTCGCAGCCAACGCGGCTGCGCACGCGGTGAGCCGGGGCCTGCCCGCGCAGCGGCTGGTGCTGCTCGCGCCGCCCGCCTCGCCGCACGAGTTCACGCGGCTGTTCGCGCAGGTGTTCGGCCTGTCGGAGCGCACGCGCGCGGCCATGCAGCAGCGCATCGAGGCGCACGAGGGCATCCTCATGCGCCAGTTCGAGCCCGCCGCCGTGGGGCCGCGCGTGCGCGTGCCCACGCTGGTGGTGCACGACCGCGGCGACAGCGTCAACCGCTTCGCCGACGGCGAGGCCTTCCGCGACGCGATCGCGGGCGCGCGCCTCGTGGCCACCGAGGGCCTGGGCCACCGCAGGATGCTGCAGGCGCCCGAGGTGCTGCAGGCCGTGGCGGCGTTTGCCAAGCCATGATGCTCATGATTCGATAGCTGCTTGCGCGCTCTGCGAAAGCGCTGGAGGCACATTTCATTCCAAAAAGTGAAATCCGGCCCAAACGCTCTAACATCGCTCCACTTTTCCCAACCAAGGAGTGAGAGATGGGCTTGTTTCAATGGACCGAGCGCCCCGCAGAGGTGCTGCAGTCGGGCGGAGTGATCGGCCCCGACGAGCGGCTGCCCTGGCCGCAGACGGGGCTGATGGGCGTGCAGCACGTGATCGCGATGTTCGGCTCCACGGTGCTGGCGCCGATCCTGATGGGGTTCGACCCCAACCTCGCGGTGTTCATGAGCGGCATCGGCACGCTGATCTTCTTCCTCATCACCGGGGGCAAGGTGCCCAGCTACCTGGGCTCGTCGTTCGCCTTCATCGGCGTGGTGATCGCGGCCACGGCCTATGCGGGCAAGGGGCCCAACACCAACGTGGGCGTGGCGCTGGGCGGCATCATCGCCTGCGGGGCGGTGTACGTGCTGGTGGGCGCGGTGGTGCAAGCCATCGGCACGGGCTGGATCGAGCGCTTCATGCCACCCGTCGTCACCGGCGCGGTGGTGGCGGTGATCGGGCTCAACCTGGCCGCCATCCCCGTGAAGAACATGGCCGCCAACAACTTCGAGAGCTGGATGCAGGCCCTCACCTTCCTGTGCGTGGCGCTGGTGGCGGTGTTCACCCGGGGCATGGTGCAGCGCCTGCTGATCCTCGTGGGCCTGATCGCGGCGAGCATCGCCTACGCGGTGCTGACCAACGGCCTGGGCCTGGGCAAGCCGCTCGACCTCACGGGCGTGGCGAACGCCGCGTGGTTCGGCGTGCCGCACTTCCACGCGCCGGTGTTCAGCGCCAACGCCATGCTGCTGATCGTGCCCGTGGTCATCATCCTCGTGGCCGAGAACCTGGGCCACATCAAGGCCGTGACGGCGATGACGGGCAAGAACCTCGACCAGTACATGGGCCGCGCCTTCATCGGCGACGGCGTGGCGACGATGGTGAGCGGCGCCGCGGGCGGCACCGGCGTGACCACCTATGCCGAAAACATCGGCGTGATGGCGGCCACGCGCATTTACTCCACCGCCGTGTTCCTGGTGGCGGCCGTGCTGGCGGTGCTGCTGGGCTTCTCGCCCAAGTTCGGCGCGCTGATCCAGGCGATTCCGCTGCCGGTGATGGGCGGCGTGTCCATCGTGGTGTTCGGCCTCATCGCCATCGCGGGCGCCAAGATCTGGGTGGACAACAAGGTGGACTTCTCGCAGAACAAGAACCTCATCGTGGCGGCCATCACGCTCATCCTGGGCACGGGCGAGTTCACGCTGAAGTTCGGCGATTTCGCGCTCGGCGGCATCGGCACCGCGACGTTCGGCGCCATCCTGCTCTACGCGCTGCTCGACCGCGGGCGCGGCTGACCGGCGTGGCGGGGGCGGCGCAGGCCGCCAGCAAAACAAGGGTTAACCCTTGGTTTGCCCCTTAAGATCGGTGTCTTTGTGCCTGGAGTCCCTGTGCCCCCCTCGTCCGCCTCCCGCATCCAGAACCCCGCGCTGCGGCGCAAGACCATGAGCGCGGCCGAGGCCGCCGCGCTGATCCCGGCGGGCGCCACCGTGGGCATGAGCGGCTTCACCGGCGCGGGCTACCCCAAGCTGGTGCCGCAAGCCCTCGCGGCGCGCATCGAGGCCGAGCATGCGGCGGGCCGGCCGTTCCAGATCAACGTGTGGACGGGCGCCTCCACCGCGCCCGAGCTCGACGGCGCGCTGGCCAAGGTGAACGGCATGCGCCAGCGCCTGCCTTTCCAGTCCGACCCCGCCTGCCGCGCGCGCATCAACGCGGGCGAGATCGACTACGTGGACATCCACCTCTCGCACGTGGCGCAGCAGGCCTGGTTCGGCTTCCTGGGCCCGATGCAGGTGGCGGTGGTGGAGGTGCTGGGCATCCTGCCCGACGGGCGGCTGATCCCCTCCACGGCCGTGGGCAACAACAAGACCTGGCTGGACATCGCCGACCAGGTGATCCTCGAAGTGAATTCGCTGCCGCCCGCCGAAATGGAGGGCATGCACGACATCTACTACGGCACGGCCATTCCGCCGCGCCGCCAGCCCATCCACCTCACGCAGGCCACCGAGCGCATCGGCGAGCCCTACCTGCGCGTCGATCCGGCCAAGGTGATCGCCGTGGTGGAGACCTGCCAGGGCGACCGCAACACGGCCTTCGCCAAGCCCGATGCGGTGTCGCACCAGATCGCGGCGCACATCATCGACTTCCTCTCGCACGAGGTGAAGATGGGCCGCCTGCCCACGCACATGCTGCCGCTGCAGTCGGGTGTGGGCAACGTGGCCAACGCGGTGCTGGCCGGGCTGCTCGACGGCCCGTTCGACCACCTGCTGGGCTTCACCGAGGTGCTGCAGGACGGCATGCTGGAGCTCATCAAGCACGGCAAGATGAGCGCCGCCTCGGCCACCGCGATCTCGCTGAGCCACGAGGCGCAGCAGGAATTCAACGACCGCATCGCCTTCTACCGCGAGCGCATCGTGCTGCGCCCGCAGGAGATCAGCAACCACCCCGAGCTGGTGCGCCGCCTGGGCGTGATCGCAATGAACGCGATGATCGAGGCCGACATCTACGGCAACATCAACTCCACGCACATCATGGGCACGGGCATGATGAACGGCATCGGCGGCTCGGGCGACTTCGCGCGCAACGGCTACCTGTCGTTCTTCGTCACGCCGTCCACGGCCAAGGGCGGCGCCGTGAGCTGCATCGTGCCCATGGTCTCGCACGTGGACCACACCGAGCACGACACGCAGATCATCGTCACCGAGCAGGGCCTGGCCGACCTGCGGGGCCTGTCGCCGCGCCAGCGCGCGCAGGTGATCATCGACCGCTGCGCGCACCCCGCCTGGCGCCCGCTGCTGCAGGACTACTTCGACCGCGCGCGCCGCCAGGGCGCGCAGCACACGCCGCACCTGCTGGGCGAGGCGCTCTCCTGGCACGAGCGCTACGTGAACACGGGCGACATGCGCGGGCGCTGAGACGCGGGCATGATGGCAGGCATCCCCGTTTTTGCGAAACCCCGAACGCCATGCCGATCTGGAAGAAGCCCATCACCCTGTCCGCCACCAACGCCATGAGCGCGAACACCGCCGTCTCGCACCTGGGCATCGAGTTCACCGAGATCGGCGACGACTACCTCGTGGCGCGCGTGCCCGTGGACGAGCGCACGCGCCAGCCCTTCGGCCTGCTGCACGGCGGCGTGAGCGTGGTGCTGGCCGAGACGCTGGGCTCGGTGGGCGCCTACCACGCCGCGCCCGAAGGCTGGATGGCCGTGGGCCTGGACATCAACGCCAACCACCTGCGCTCGGCCAGGAGCGGCTGGGTCACGGGCACCGCGCGGCCCGTGCACATCGGCAAGACCACGCAGGTGTGGCAGATCGACATGGTGAACGGCGACGGCGAGCTCACCTGCGTCTCGCGCATCACCATGGCCATGCTGGCGCCGCGCTGAGCCCGGACCGTTCTAGCCGCCGCGATCGCCCGGCAGGCGGAACACCGCCAGCGTGCGCCCCAGCACGCCGGCGTTGGCGTTCATGTGGTTGGCCGCGCCCGCGGACTCCTGCACCAGCGCGGCGTTCTGCTGCGTGACGTGGTTCAGTTCGACCACGGCGGTGTTGACCTGGGTGATGCCCAGGGTCTGCTCGCGCGCGGCGGTGCCGATCTGCTCCATCAGCTGGTTCACGTAGGCGGCCGAATCGACCACCTGGGCAATGGTCTTGCCCGCCGACTGCACCTGGCCTGCGCCGTGCGCCACATGCGCGTTCGAGCGGCCGATCAGCGCGCGGATCTCGCCCGCGGCCTGGGCGCTGCGCTGCGCCAGCGCGCGCACCTCGCCCGCCACCACGGCAAAGCCCTTGCCCTGCTCGCCCGCGCGCGCCGCCTCGACGGCGGCGTTCAGCGCGAGGATGTTGGTCTGGAACGCGATGCCCTCGATGGTGGAGATGATCTGCCCCATCTGGCGCGACGAATCCTCGATGGACTGCATCACCTGCGTAACCGTGGCCACGGCCTGCCCGCCCTCGCGCGCCAGCTGGGCGCTGCGCTCGCTCTCCTGGGCGATCTGCTGGGCCGTATCGGCGGACTGGCGCACGGTGGTGGACAGCTCCTCCATCGACGCGGCCGTTTGCTCCAGGCTCGCGGCCTGCGACTCGGTGCGCTCGGCCAGGTGCTGGGCGCTGCCGTGCATCTCGCCGGAGATTTCGCCGAAGCCGGCGATCTCGCCGCGCGCGTCGCCGACCACGGCGCGCAGGTTCATCTGGATCTGCTGCAGCCGCTCCGTGAGAATCACCATGGGGTGGCGGCCGCGCTGGCCGCCGGTCACGGTGGCGAGGTTGCAGCCCGCGATGTCGCGCGCCAGCAGGTTGGCGTCGGCCAGGGATTTGGTCACGCTGCGGTCCACGCGCCAGACGATGAAGGCGGCCAGCAACACCAGCACCAGCGCCTGCCCGGCCAGCACCGCGGGCCCCCGCCAGCCCATGGCGCCGGGCGCCAGCCCCGCGAGCACCGGCAGGCCCAGCAGCCCCGCCATGCGCTGGGTGATGCTGGCACGCTGCCAGCGCCCCAGCCAGTCGCGCCAGCCCATGGGGCGCACGCGCCCGGCATGCAGGCGGAAGGTGGGGCGGCCCGCTTCGCGCTCGCGGCGCAGGCGTTCGTACAGCCGCTCGGCGGCCACCACCTCGGCGCGGGTGGGCTTGGCCCGCACCGACATGTAGCCCTTGGGCTTGCCGCCCTCCACCAGCGGCGTGACGCTCGCGCGCACCCAGTAGTGGTCGCCGTTCTTGCGCCGGTTCTTCACGATGCCCGTCCAGCTGCGGCCGCGGCCCACGGTGGCCCACAGGTCCTTGTAGGCCTCGGGCGGCATGTCGGGGTGGCGCACGATGTTGTGGGGCTGGCCGATGAGCTCGTCGAACTCGAACCCGCTCACGCGCATGAAGGCGGCGTTGCAGTGGGTGATGACGCCCTTGGTGTCGGTGGTGGACATCAGGAGCTCTTCGCCGGAATAGTCGTACTCCTGCTGGGTAACGGGGAGATTGGTGCGCATGACCGGAAGGTGCCGAAGGTCGGCCCAGTATAGAAAGGCCGCCCCTTCCCGGGCATGGCGTCGCACGCCCTGTTGATCAAGAACAATTCCGGCGCGTTCGCAAAAACAACGCTCCCCGGGGCGCCGGCTCAGGTACCCGCCACCTCGTGGATCTGCGCGCCGGGCACCTGGGCCGAGGCCAGCACCTCCTCGGCCACCGACTCCTGCGGGTTGCCGCGCTTCTTGCCGCGCAGGGCCGACCAGGTGACGGCCGCCACCAGCAGCGCGCTCAGGCCCACGAAGGCCGCGCTGATCGGCCGCTCGACGAAGACCGACATGTTGCCGCGCGAGAGCAGCAGCGCGCGGCGGAAGTTCTCTTCCATCATCGGGCCCAGCACGAAGCCCAGCATGATGGGCGCCACCGAGAAGTCGAGCACCATGAGCACCGCGCCGATCACGCCGAAGGCCAGCACTTCCCAGATCTGGAACAGGTTGTTCTGCGTGCTGAACACCCCCACCGCGATGAAGAACATGGCCGAGGGGAACAGGTAGCGGTACGGCACCTGCAGCAGCTTGACCCACACGCCGATGAGCGGCACGTTGAGCACCATCAGGATGACGTTGCCGATCCAGAAGCTCGCGATCAGCCCCCAGAAGATGTCGGGGTGGTCGGTAATAAGCTGCGGACCGGGCTGGATGCCCTGGATCAGCAGCGCGCCCAGGATGAGCGCCATCACCGCATCGCCCGGAATGCCCAGGCTCATGGTCGGGATGAAGTCCACCTGCGTCTTGGAGTGCGACGAGGCCTCGGGCGAGGCCACGCCCGCGATCATGCCGGTGCCGAACTTGTCGGGCGTCTTGGAGATCTTGCGCTCGAGCGCATAGGCCACGAAGGTGGTGATGGTGGGGCCGGTGCCCGGCATGGCGCCGAACAGCGTGCCCACGCCCGTGCCGCGCACCATGGGCCAGAACGCCTCCTTGAGGTCGGCCCAGCTCGGCCGCATGTCGCGAATACGCAGCTTGGCGTTGGCGGTGATGACCTTCATGCGGTTCACGTTGAGCAGGAAGTCCGCCACGCCGAACAGGCCCATGGCGATGGCCACCAGCTCCAGCCCGTCGCTGAGCTCGGTGATGCCGAACGAGAAGCGGAAGTTGCCGCTGTTCACGTCCGTGCCCACCACGCCGCACAGCAGCCCGAACAGCGTCATTGCCACGCCCTTGAGCGGCGAGCCGCGCGACATGGTCGAGCCCGCGAGCAGGCCCAGCAGCATGATCGAGAAGATCTCGGCCGGGCCGAACTTGAAGGCGATGGCCGTCAGCAGCGGCGAGGCGAAGATCATCACCAGAATGCCCACCGACGCGGCGAAGAACGAGCAGATCATGGTAATGCCCAGCGCCGCGCCGCCCTTGCCGGCCTTGGTCATCGGGTAGCCGTCCAGGCAGGTCACCGCATGCGGCGGGTGCGAGGGCAGGTTCAGCAGGATGGCGCCGATCGCGCCGCCGTACTGCGAGCCGTAGAAGATGCCGGCCAGCATGAGGATGGCCGGCACCGGGTGCATGACGTAGGTGAGCGGCAGCAGGATGGAGATCGCCGACAGCGCGCCCATGCCGGGCAGCACGCCGATGAGGTTACCCACCAGCACGCCGAAGAACGACCACATCAGGTTGGTGCCCTGGAACGCGACGCCGAAGCCGAACCAGAGGTCTTGAAGCGCTTGGTGCATGGCTCAGACCCCCCACTTGTACAGCGGCATCTGGATCTTCAGCGCCCACCAGAAGACCAGCGTGGCGATGACCATCATGCCCAGCGAGAGCAGGAACGCCTGCATCACGCTGTTGCTGCGGTCGCCCAGCGCCGAGATGAACACGATGCAGAACGTGGCCGGCAGCATGCCGAAGTATTCGCCCACGAACACGAACGACAGCGTGCCCAGCACGATGCACACGGCGCCGCGCAGGTCGGGCAGGCCATGGGCTGCGTGGCCCGGCACGGGCTCGGCGGGCGCCTTGCCACCGCGCGCGGTGGCGGCGATCAAAATGCCTACCAGCGCTAGCAGCGCGCCCACGGCGCACGGGAAGAACCCCGGGCCCATGTGGGCGAGCGAGCCCAGGCTGTAGCCCAGGCTGGCATAGACGGCTGCCAGGCCGATGAGCACCATCAAGGCGCCGCCGTAGTAGTCTTTCTTGAACGCGAACGGGGTGCGGGCGGTCATGGCCGTTGCTCCGTCGCCAGCGTTGCGGGGCGGCGGCACGGGCCTCCGCGGTAGGGGTGGTGCATGGTCTTGTCTCCTGTGCGCAGCGGGCTGCCTTTGCGGCGCAAGGCACGGGCCCGATGGGCGGCAGTCTAGGAACCAGGCCTTCCAATCGGCTTCCAAAACCGGCCGGGGGGCCCCGCAGGCCCCCAAAATACGTGGAATTACGAATGCTCCGGAGCGCTCTGGCCCACGGGCAGCACCAGCCGGGCGCACAGCCCGTGGCCGCCGTCCGGGCGCGCCTCGCCGTCGGCCAGCACGATGTCGCCGCCATTGCGCCGCGCATAGGCCCGCGCAATGGCCAGGCCCAGGCCTGCGCCGCCCGATCCGCCCGCCCGGCGCAGGCGCTGGAACACGGCCTCGCGCTGCGCGGGCGCGATGCCGGGGCCGTCGTCGCACACCTGCGCGAACGCGCGTCCCCCGTCCTGCCCCGCGGCCACGGTGATGCGCCCGCCCGCCGGTACGTGGCAAATGGCGTTGTGCACGAGGTTGGCCAGCGCCTCCTGCAGCTCCAGGGCCTGCGCGCGCACCCGCACGGGGGGCTCTTCCTGCGCTCCGCCGCAGGCAGCGGCCCAGCCCAGGTCCTGCCCCTTCTCGCGGGCCAGCGCCAGGTGGCGCAGCACCGCGTCGCGGGCCAGCGCGCCCAGATCGACCCAATCGGCCCCGAGGGCCTGCGCCGCCTCGGGCGCCTGCTGGGCGTGCGCCATGGACAGCAGCTGGTCCGACAGCCGGCGGCTGCGTTCCAGCTGGGCCGCCATGGCCTGCAGCGTTTCGCGCCACTGCTGCGGCGCGGTCTCGCGCAGCGCGTAGCCGGCCTGCGCGGTCATGATCGCCAGCGGCGTGCGCAGCTGGTGCGAGGCGTCGGCCAGAAACTGCGCCTGCTGGTCCAGCAGGCGCCGGTGGTCGGCGATGTGGTGGTTGACCGCATCGACGAGCGGCATCACCTCGCCCGGTACGTCGCGGGGCGCGTCGAGCGGCCGCAGGTCGCCCGGCGCACGCGCGCGCAGCGCAGCGCGCAGGCGCTGCAGCGGCCGCAGCGTCCAGGCCAGCCCGAGCCAGACGATGAGGGCCGTGAGCGCGAGCATGCGCGCGTCCTGCCACAGCTCGCGGCGCAGGATGTCCTGGCGCGCGCGCATGCGCCGCCCGTTGCTTTCGGCGGCCTGCTCGGTCAGCTGCCACAGCCGCCCGGCGGCGTCGGGCAGGGTGCGGCGCAGCAGCGCGATCCGCACGGTGTAGCCCCGGTACTCGGCGTCGTAGAACACGATGGGGTTGCCCCGGTCGTCCCGCGCGCGGACCGCGCTGGCGATGCCCGTGGTCGGCAGGTCGTCCACCCCCAGCAGCGTGCGCTCCGGCGCCAGCAGCGCGTCCAGCGGCGTCAGCCCCACGTGCAGATGCTTGTGCAGCGCGGTGGACGACTCGAACATGGACTGCACGGCGAACGGCGTGGCCAGGTCGATCTCGCCCGCGGCATTGATCCGCACGCTTTCGTCGAGCGCGATGAGCGGCTCCACCAGGGCCTGGTCGTAGGCGGTGTCGATGGCGCGCGACATGTCGCGGTAGTCGTGCCAACTGTCGAGCCCCAGCAGCAGCACGACGGCCGGCAGCAGCACGGCCAGCAGCTGCGTGCGGATGCGGGGCCGGCGTGCGCGCGCGGCGGGCTCAGGGGGCGGGCTTGCCGCCATCGGGGGCCTCTTCCAGCATGTAGCCCAGCCCGCGCACGGTCACGATGCGCGCGTTGGCGCCCACCAGCTTGCGGCGCAGCCGGTGCAGCACCTGCTCGATGGCGTCGGGCCCGGCGTTGCTGTCGTGCGGAAAGACCTTGCCGAACAGCTGCGGCTTGGGCACCGGCACGCCCGCGCGCAGCAGCAGCGCGGTGAGCGCCGCATGCTCACGCGGCGTGAGCGCCAGCAACTCGCCGCCGAGCGTGAAGGCGCGGCTGTCGCCGTCGTAGGCCAGCGCGCCGCACTGCAGGCGCGGGTGCTGGCGCCCGTGGCTGCGGCGCACCAGGGCCGCCAGGCGCGCCTCGAGTTCCTCGATGGCGAAGGGCTTGGCCATGAAATCGTCGGCCCCGAGGTTCAGCCCCCGCACGCGCTCGGGCAGGCTGCCCTGGGCCGTGAGCACCAGCACGGGCGTGTGGTTGCCCGCGTCGCGCATGGTGGACAGCACCTGCAGGCCATGCCGGTCGGGCAGGCCCAGGTCGAGCACCATGGCGTCGTAGCCGGTGCCAGCGGCGAGGTAGGCCTCGGCGGTGCGGGCATCGGGGGCGTGGTCGGTCACGAAGCCGCCCTGCTTGAGCGCGCGCACCAGCCAGGCGGCCATGTCGCCCTCGTCTTCGACGAGCAGGATGCGCATGCGGCCGCGCTCAGTCGCGGGGCGGCTGCGCGGCGCGCGCGAGCCGCTCGCTCTTCCAGTACACGTCGTCGCCGCCGTCCATGCGGTTGAGCACGCGCGCGAGCACGAAGAGCAGGTCCGACAGCCGGTTGAGGTACTGGCGCGGCGCGGGCCGCATGGCCTCCTGCTCCTGCAGCGCGACCACGGCGCGCTCGGCGCGGCGCGCCACGGTGCGGCACACGTGGGCCTGGGCCGCGGCGCGCGTGCCCGCGGGCAGGATGAATTCCTGCAGGCGCGGCAGCTGCGCGTTGTAGTGCGCGAGCGCGTTGTCGAGCTGCAGCAGGCCGTCGTCCTTGAGCAGCTCGAAGCCCGGAATAGACAGCTCGCCGCCCAGGTTGAAGAGCTGGTGCTGCACGTCGATCAGCAGCTCGCGCACGTCCTGCGGCAGCGGCTCGCACAGCAGCAGGCCGATGTGCGAGTTGAGCTCGTCCACGTCGCCCATGGCCTGCGGACGGCCGCTGGCCTTGGACACGCGCGTGTTGTCGCCCAGGCCCGTGGTGCCGTCGTCCCCGGTGCGCGTGGCGATTTGCGTGAGGCGGTTGCCCATGAGAAATCCTCCTGGGGGGATTTTGCTTTACATGGCGCTCGGAAATGTAGGCCCAGGCAACAGCCGGCAAAAGTGCTGGCCCGGCCCGCCATGCTGCGGTGCAATAAGCCCGTGTTCCACTTTCAAGGAGTCTTGCACCCATGACGGTCAAGCAACGCACACCCTTCCCGTTCGATACGGCCAGCCTGCTGCTGTTCGCCGCCCTCTCCATGGGCGGCGGCACGGCGGCCCTCGCGCAGACGGCCGTCGGCCCCGCATTCGGCCCGGCGTCCGGCGCCTCCCAGACGGCCGCCGGCCAAGCCTTCGACCGCGCCGACACGAACCAGGACGGCCAGCTGAGCCCGCAAGAGGCGGCCGCACTGCCCGCGGTGGGCAACCGGTTCCAGCAGCTCGATACCAACCGGGACGGCGCGCTCTCGCGCGAGGAATTCGAGAAGGCCATCCAGCAGCGGCCCTGACCCGGGGCCCTACTCCAGAAACCCGTTGATTCGCGCAGCGCCGTGGCAGGGCATCCGCCCGCCACGGCGCTTTCGCATGCGGTGGTATTCTTTTCGGCCCACCTGGAGCCCCCCATGAACGCACCCGCCGCCGCCCGCCAGCTGCTCCCTGAATTCCACCCCCGGCCCGTGCCGCAGGCGCTGCTCGATGCGCTCGCGGCGCGCTTCGGTGCGCAGTGCACCACCGCGCTGGCCGTGCGCGAGCAGCATGGGCGCGACGAGGGCTCGATCCAGGCGCCGCCGCCCGCGGCCGTGGTGTTCGCCGAGAGCACGCGCGACGTGCAGGACGCCGTGCGGCTGGCCGCGCAATACGCAGTGCCCGTGATCCCCTACGGCGCGGGCTCGTCGCTCGAAGGCCACCTGCTGGCCGTGCAGGGCGGCATCAGCATCGACGTGGGCCGCATGAACCGCGTGCTCAGCGTGGATGCCGACGACCTCACCGTCACCGTGCAGCCCGGCATCACGCGCAAGCAGCTCAACGAGGCGGTCAAGGCCACGGGCCTGTTCTTCCCGATCGACCCCGGCGCCGACGCGAGCATCGGCGGCATGGCCGCCACGCGCGCCAGCGGCACCAACGCCGTGCGCTACGGCACCATGCGCGAGAACGTGCTCGCGCTCGAGGTAGTGACGGCCAGCGGCGAGGCCATCCGCACCGGCACGCGCGCCAAGAAGAGCGCGGCGGGCTACGACCTCACGCGCCTGATGGTGGGCAGCGAGGGCACGCTGGGCATCATGACCGAGATCACCGTGCGCCTGTACCCGCTGCCCGAGGCCGTGAGCGCCGCGATCTGCTCGTTCCCGAGCATCGAGGCAGCCGTGCGCACCGTGATCCAGACCATCCAGCTCGGCGTGCCCATCGCGCGCGTGGAGCTGATCGACAGCAACACCGTGCGCATGGTCAACGCGCACAGCAAGCTCGGGCTGCGCGAGGAGCCCATGCTGCTCATGGAATTCCACGGCTCGCCCGCCGGGGTGCAGGAGCAGGCCGAGACGGTGCAGGCCATCGCCGGGGAGTTTGGCGGCAACGCCTTCGAATGGGCCACCACGCCCGAGGAGCGCACGCGCCTATGGACCGCGCGGCACAACGCCTACTTCGCCGCCATCCAGTCGCGCCCCGGCTGCAAGGCCATCAGTACCGACACCTGCGTGCCCATCAGCCGCCTGGCCGACTGCCTGCTCGACTCCGTGGCCGAGGCCGACGCGAGCGGCATCCCCTACTTCCTCGTGGGCCACGTGGGCGACGGCAACTTCCACTTCGGCTACCTGCTCGACCCCGGCATCCCCGAGGAACGCGAGAAGGCCGAGGCCCTCAACCACCAGCTCGTGGCGCGCGCGCTGCGCCTGGGCGGCACCTGCACGGGCGAGCACGGCGTGGGCATCCACAAGATGGGCTTCCTGGTGGACGAGACGGGTGCGGGCGCGGTGGACGTGATGCGCGCCATCAAGCGCGCGCTCGACCCGCAGAACATCCTGAATCCGGGCAAGATCTTCGCGCTGTAAGCGAGGCCGTGCGCCGCCCGGGGCTCACGCCCCGATGGTCACCCGGAACACCTGCTGCATGGCCACGGGGCACAGCGAGTCCTTGGCCGTCACCAGCCCCGGCGTGTCCGCCGGGCCCGAGTTGACGAGCTCGCAGTCCTCGAATGCCTGCAGGAGCTGGCAGGTCAGAAAGCGGTTGAGGCCGCTCACGCCCGGGTCGGAGTAGGTGATGAACAGGTTGGCGAGCCCGGGCCGGATCTCGCCCGCGAAGCCGAACGCGCACAGCCGGCCCTGAACGCGCACCACCTTGCCCGCCAGCTCGCGCGGGCCGAACAGCCCGTCGTGGCGCAGGCATGCGCGCGTGTAGCCCTGGTAGGCGATGGTGTCGTACTTGGCCCGCTGCTGCGCGATCCAGGTGGCCAGCAGGGCCTCGGCCTCGGGAGCGTCTTGCGGGGTGTAGGCCTGGACCTCGACACCCTCCAGGGCCTGCACGTGGGCCAGGTTGTGGCGCAGCTCGCGGGTCTTGCGGCCCGTGAGGTGGCGGTAGAGCTTGGGGTCGTAGAGGTACTGGTCCAGCTTCGGCACCAGGCGCAGCGTCTCGCCCAGCGGGCCCAGCGCGCCGATCTGGGCGGCGGGCATCCAGTCGATCGCCACGCGAGGCTGGCCGTTGAACGCGCGCACGCGCTCCAGGCAGTGGCGCAGCGCGGCCGTGCCCGCCGGCAGGGGCAGGCAGAACAGGCGCAGCTGCGGCGGGTCTTCGCGCCGGTCGAGCTTGAACAGGCACAGCGCGCCCTCGTGCTCCTCGATCAGCAGGTCCTGGCGCGGGTTCGGCCCGTAGTGGAAATGCAGGAACGGCAGGTAGTGCTGCCAGCAGGCCGCCTGCGCCGGCGCCTGGGCCAGGGCAGCGCGGTAGCGGTCGAAATCGGGCGGCGCCATGCGCCGCAGCCCGGCCAGGGCGCCTTCCCCCACCTGCGGGTCGTGCATGCCAGCCTCCTTGCCCGTACCGGGCCCAAATGCTCCTGCTTTGGTAGCTGCTAGCGCCTGATGGACGGGCGCTGGCAGCCATTTTCATGCCAAATTCACGCCGCCGCCCCGGCAGGCCGCATGGCCCGCGCAGCCACACCCGCGCCCACCAGCCCGGCCGACGCCACGCCCAGCACCAGCGCGGTGGCCGAGCCGTAGAAGATGCCGGCGGTCAGCCCCCGGTCCAGCAGCACGCCGAACACGGGCGCCGCCACCGAAAAGCCCAGGTCCAGCCCCGAGTACACCGTGCCGTACACGCGGCCCGTGGCGCCGGGCGGCGCGGCGCGCTTGATGAGCATGTCGCGCGAGGGGCCGGCGATGCCGATGCCCATGCCCGCGAGCGCCGCCACCGCCAGCGCCGCCGTGCCCGGCAGCAGCCCCGAGCCCACCAGCGCCAGCAGCACGGCCGATGCCAGCAGGCAGGCGCTGATGGTCTTTTCCAGCCGCGCCACGCGCGCCACGAGGAAACCGCCGATCACCATGCCCACGGCGCCGCACAGCATGTAGCCCGTGACCACCATGGCCGTGAGCGACAGCGGCAGGCCGTACATCTGCTGCAGCGCGGGGCTGGCGAAGCTCTGGATGGCGCTCAGCGAGCAGGTGCTCCAGAAGAAGAACGAGAAGCACAGCCACACCGAGGGCAGGCGCAGGAAGGCCATGGGGTGCTCGGCCGGCGCGGCCGCCCCGTTCGCGCCAGCGCCCTTGGCCTGGTGGGCCCAGCTGCCCAGCCGGTCGTCGATGGCCTGGCGGTTGAGCACCATCAGCGCCAGCACCACGGCCGCGACGCCCGCCGCCGAGAAGCAGGCCGTGCGCCAGGACCCCGTGGCCGTGGCGATGCCCGCGAGGAACACCGGCGCCGCCGCCCAGCCCAGGTTGCCCGTGATGCCGTGCACCGAGAACGCATGGCCCAGGCGCGGCTGCGACACGCGCTTGTTGAGGATGGTGAAGTCCACCGGGTGGAACGGCGCGTTGCCCAGCCCCGCGAGGGCCGCCGCGAGCACCAGGCCCGCGTAGCCCTGCGCCATGCCCGCCGACAGCGCCGCGAGTACGAAGCACGAGAGCGCGAAGAACAGCACGGGCCGCGCGCCCACGCGGTCCACGAGGAAGCCCGACAGCGCCTGCCCCACGCCCGAGATCACGAAGAACACCGTGACCAGCAGCCCCAGCTCGGAGTAGTTGAACGAGAACTCCTTGATGAGCCACGGAAACAGCGGCGCCAGCAGCATGTGAAAGAAGTGCGAGGTGCCGTGCGCCAGGCCGATGAGGCCGATGGTGTGCGCGTCCTGGCGCAAGGGGACGGGCGAGCCCGGGAGCGTGGTGGTGGTCATAGCCCGCCATGGTAGGCAAAAGCCGGAAAGAATGGGGCGGCAGGTTTACGATAGCCTGCCAACTTCTGTCGCGAACATGCCAAGCCCGCGCGCCGCCCCGGCGCCTGCCCCCGTCCCCTCGCTCACGCCGCACCTGTACGTGCCCACGCCCGAGCGGCCCGTGCGCGCCAAGGTGCGCTACCTGCCGGCCGACACCCAGGTGCTGCCCCACAGCCACCCGTGGGCGCAGGTGGCCCTCTCGGCCGAGGGTGTGATACGGCTCACGGCGGCGCACGGCACGGCCCATGGCACCTACATCGTGCCGCCCTCGCGCGCGCTGTGGATCCCGCCGGGCGTGGAGCACGCGGTGGCCATGGTGGAAGACGCCCAGTTGCGCACCCTCTACCTGTACCAGCCGCGCGGGCGCGCCGGCCCCCCGGGCCCCGGGGCGGGCGACGCCGCATGGCGCCAGTGCCGCGTGCTCGAAGTCTCGGACCTGCTGCGCGCGCTGGTGCGCGAGCTCGACACCACGCCCGACGGCCACGCGCCCCTGCCCCCCGAAGCCCTGCGGCGCGAGCGGCACCTGAACGCCCTCGTGCTCGACGAGCTGCGCCGCGCCCGCGCCGTGCGCCTGGGCGTTCAGCTCCCCCGCGACAAGCGCCTGCGCCACCTGTGCGAGGCCGTGCTGGCCGACCCCACGCGCCACGAGACGCTCGAAGCCTGGGCACGCGACACGGGCGCCAGCCCGCGCACCGTGGCGCGCCTGTTCCGCCAGGAGCTGGGCAGCACCTTCACGCAGTGGCGCCAGCAGGTCGTGCTGGCCAAGGCCGTGTCGCTCGCCGCCGCGCGCGTGCCCATGGGCCGGATCGCGGCGGAGCTGGGCTACAGCGCCAGCGCGTTCAGCGCCATGGTGCGCCGCACGGTGGGCATGCCGCCGGGGCGGTTCTTCGGGCAGCAGGGGGCGGGCACGGTGGCGCCAGCGCTCTTGATTGAATAGCTGCTCGCACCCGCTGGACGGGCGTTAAAGCCCATTTTGACCATGAAAAAAGCGGCCCGTGGGCCGCGTTGGTGCCAAGGGCCCGGAAGCCCGGTCAGCGCGAGAGCGCGCCCGCCGTGGCCGTGTCCAGGCGGCCCGTCACGGGCAGGCCCTGCTGCTGCTGGAAATCACGCAGCGCCTTGGCCGTCTTGGGGCCTGCGGCGCCGTCGGGCGCGCCCACGTTGTAGCCCAGGGCATTCAGGCGCTCCTGCGCCTCGCGCACGGACATGGCCGCGCCCGCCTTGGTCTGCGACGGGGCCGCGGCGCCGTCCACCCCGAGGCGGCCGCCGCCGCCCAGGCCCTGGCCTTCCACGCTCTGCGTCTTGTAGTTGCGCAGCGCCACGACCATCTGGTTGTAGGCATCGAAGAAGGCTGCGGTGATGACCTTGCCCTGCGCCGTGTTCTGGTAGCCGCCCAGCCCGGCCGCGCCCCCGATGCCCGCCAGGCCGGCGAAGCCCGCGAAGTCGCTCTTGGAGGCGCTGCCTTCCGAGGCCGACACCTGCACGCCCGAGCGGTTGTCCACCAGGGTGAGCATGACGCTGGCCTCGCGCGTCTTGAGGCTGCCGCCCAGCGCCGCCACGGCCCGGCCGCGGCCGCCGCCGATCAGGCCGCCCAGGGCGCCGCCGATGCCGCCCGCGTCGCTGTTGCTGAAGATGATTTCAGGCGACAGGCCGTAGTCGGACGCAACCATCTGGCCCTTGCCGAAGTTGCTGCCGCCGCGCATTTCGCCCGAGCCCATGAGCTCGCGCTCGCGGTTCATGGCGCGCATGCCGGCCGCGCCGCGCTCGACCACCACGAAGCAGTTGGACTGCTGGATCAGCAGGCGCAGCAGGTTGGCCGTGGGGGGCAGCTTGTACTCGTTGCGCAGGATGGTGTACCAGCCCGCGTCCTGGTTCTCGACCAGCGAAACGGTGCCCAGCGGCGACTGGCAGTGCTCCAGCTGGCTGTTGGCGTTGGCGGCACTCGCCCCGCCTGCCGCACCGGTGGCCACGGTCTTGGACTCGGCGCTGCCCACTTTCATGTTGGTGGTTTCGCAGCCGGTCAGCGCCAGGGTGGCGCAAGCGGCCGCGAGCAGCGTCAGCTTCTTCGGGGACATGGATGTTTCCTCTCAGTCAATGGAACGGGGATGGCGCGCGGGGCCCGGGCTTCTCGCTCTTGTACCGCCGGGGGTGGCGCCTGTGGCGAGCGCGCATGATAGCGCTGCGCGAAACGTGCCCTATCCGCGCTTTCAATTTGTTGCCGTTGGGGTTGGCGCGGGCTGGCGGTAGGCCCACAGCACCCGCCCGTCGGGCGCGCTCCACTGCCGAGTGGGGGCCTGGCCGGGCAAGGGGAATTCCAGGCTCACGAGCCAGGCGCCCGGCGCCAGCTCGGCCCGGGCCTTGGCCGCCGCGCGGGGCATGCTCTCGGGCCGCTGGAACAGGTAGACCAGGCCGTAGCCGCTCCAGTCCGCCCGCCAGATATCGCCGCGCCGCACGCGCGCCCACGGGCAGCGCAGCGCGCACAGCCAGCGCAGCAGCGCGCTGCCCTCGATGCCTTCGAGCCGCGCCGCGGGATAGGCCGAGCGCAACGCCCGCAGCCCTGCCCCCAGGCCGCAGCCCGCATCGAGGATGCGCGCGCCCTCGCCGCCTCCAGCCAGCGGCACCTGGGCGGACAGCTGGGCGAGCGCCCCGCGCGGCGTGGGGAACAGCGGCGCATCGCGCCAGGCATTGAGCGGGTACACGGCCAGCAACAGCACCAGCGGCACCAGCCAGCCCCAGGCGGGCAGCGCGGCCGCGCCCGGCAGGCCCGACGCCAGCGCCAGCGACAGCGGAAACCCCAGCGCGATCAGCCCCCGGCGCCACCAGCGGTCGCCCCACAGGCTGGCCGCCGAGCCCAGCGCGCAGCCCGCCACCAGCGCCCACGCGGGCGCCACGCGGTGCTGCAGCAGGGCAAAGAGCAGCCACGCCAGGCACCACGCTGCCAGGGCGGGCAAGGGCCACGGCAGGCGCATGCCCTGGCCTTCTAGCCGCCGCGCAGCTTGTCGATCAGGCCGTTGAGCGCGTCGAGCGAGCCGAACTGGATCGCCAGCTCGCCCATCTCCTCGGTGCGGCTGCCGCGCTTGACGCGCTTCTTCACGCGCACCTCGACCTCGGCCATGAGCAGGTCGGAGAGCTCCTCCTCCACGCGCTTGAGGTCGCGCGACTTTTCCTGCTTGGGCTTCGGCGGCGAGACGAGGTTGAACTCGGCGCCGATCTTCTTCACCAGCGCCTCGGCCTCACGCACCGAGAGCTTCCTGGCCGCGATCTGGTTGCCCGCCGTGATCTGCGCCGCGCGGTCGAGTGCGAGCAGCGCGCGCGCGTGGCCCATGTCGATGTCACCCGCCATCAGCATGGTCTGCACCGGCTCGGCGAGGTTCAGCAGGCGCAGCAGGTTGCTCGCCGCGCTGCGCGAGCGGCCCACGGCCTGCGCGGCCTGCTCGTGCGTGAGCCCGAACTCGCGGATGAGCCGCTGCAGGCCCTGCGCCTCTTCGAGCGGGTTGAGGTCCTCGCGCTGGATGTTCTCGATCAGCGCCATGGCGGCGGCGGCCTCGTTGGGCACGTCGCGCACCAGCACCGGCACCTCGGCCAGGCCCGCCAGGCGCGAGGCGCGGAAGCGCCGCTCGCCCGCGATGATCTCGTACTTGCCCGCGTGCTCGCCTTCGGCCAAGCGCCGCACCAGGATCGGCTGCATGACTCCCTGGGCCTTGATGGACTCGGCCAGCTCGTACAGCGCGCCCTCGTCCATGCGCGTGCGCGGCTGGTACACGCCGGGCACCATCTGGTCGAGCGCCAGCGTGCTGGGCAGCCCGGCCTCGGCAGCGCGGGCCTGCTCCACCTTGTCCTCGACCTTGGGGCCCAGCAGTGCTTCGAGGCCGCGGCCCAGGCCCTTGGGTTTCTTGGTGACCATGTTCAAATCTCTGTATCGGTGTAGCCCGCTTCGCGCTGGTGTCGAATGCCCAGCACGATCACGCGCTGGCAGGCCAAGTCATACACATAGCGGGCCAGGTATCCGCCCCGCCCCCGGCTGATGATGAGCTCGCGCTGGCCATGTGCCAGCGGACGGCCCACACCGGGCTGGTGGGTCAGCACGTTCAGCCCGTCGAGCAAAAAGTCCAGCAGCGCCGCCGCCAGCGGGTCCTGCGCCTGCCAGAGAAACTCCTCCAGGCGCACCAGATCGGCATGCGCCTGCGGGGCGAAGACGACGCGCACCATTTACAGCACGTTCTTCGGCACCAGCGGTGCGGGCCGCTCGGCCCTGCCCGCGCGAAACTCCGCCATCTGGGCAAAATAGGCGCGCACGTCTTCCCACTCATGGCCCAGGCCCGTAGCCCGCATCTCCCGCTCGGCCGCCAGCGCATCCTGCGTGAACTGCTCGCGCAACCGTGCGCGCTGGGCAGCCTCGGCCAACGTACGCACCATGTAGGCATGGCTGCTCAGCCCTTGCCGGCGTGCATCGTCGTCGATGGCGGCCTTGAGTTCTGCGGGCAGCTTGAGGCTGGTGGCAACGGTGGCGGACATGGCGGTCTCCTGCGTGGGTAGTCAATCCTGACTACCCAACCAGTCTACCAGCAGCGCCCGCCCCTCGGCCCAATCGCCCAGGCCGGATTCGGCATTGATGTGCCCGCGCTCCCCGTAGTCTACGAAGCGCGCACTCCAGTGCGCCGCCAGCGCCTGCGCGCGCTCGAAGCTGCAATAGGGGTCGTCGCGGCTGCCCACCAGCACGGCGGGAAAGGGCAGCGGCTGGCGCGCGATGGGCGCCCAGCCCGGGATCTGCGCGGCCAGGTCGGGCCGCTCCACGTCGCCCGGCGCCACCAGCAGCGCGCCGCGCACCTTGTGCGCATGGCGCGTGTGCGCGGACCACCAGGCGGTGAGGATGCAGCCCAGGCTGTGCGCGGCCAGCACCACGGGGCCCGGCGCATCGGCCACCACCTCGTCCAGCCGCGCTGACCAGTCGCCGCGCAGCGGGCGCATCCAGTCGTGCTGCTCCACGCGCAGGTCGCCATGCAGGCGCTCCCACTCGGTTTGCCAGTGGCCGGGGCCGGAGTTCTGCCAGCCGGGAAGGAGCAGGACGGTACAGGGGTTCATTGCTACTATTTTTCTAGCTGATTGCGCCTTCTGGGTGGGCGCTGGAGGCCTATTTCATGGGTAATTCCCAGCCGATATTCTGCCCCAGGGCACAAAACACAGCGCCGCCGCAACGCCCTGGCGGGCGCGGCGGCGGCGCTGTACGGGAGCGGCGCTGCGCTTATTACCGGCTTACACGCGGCGGCGCGTTTGCAGCGGCAGGCGGCGCAGGGCGAAGGCGGCGAGCAGCAGCGAGAGGACGATCAGGCCCCATTCGGAGAGGGTGGGGATGGATGCCGGAGGCGGCGGATTGCCATTCTTGACCTCGTCATGGTCGTTGTCCGGGTTGCTGTCGCCAGGCACCGACACGTCCGCCTTGTTCACCAGCGGATATGTGCCGGTGAACGGGCTGGACACCTGTGTCTGCACGGTATAGACGATGGTGGCGCCCTTGGCCATCGGAGGTACAGCACAGGTCACGGGGGCCGACGAACCCACGGTACCCGAGCACGTGGCCCCAGCGGTGGCGCTGGAGGCGCTGACGAAGTTCAGGCCCGCGGGCAGGGTATCGGTCATCGTGCCGGCGGGCGACGGCGCGGTCTGCCCGTAGTTGGTCACCGTGATGGTGTAGGTCACCGTATCGCCCGCATGGGGCACGCCGCCGGGGCCCTGCTTGCGCACGCCCACGTCCACCGCCTTCGCGGTGTCGCTCGTGGAAGTACGGTCGGTGGTGACGTTGTTGGCCAGCGCATCGTAGCCAGGCATGTATTCCGTCTCGGCGGGCGTGACGCTTGCCTCGTGGAAGATCGTGCCGGTCTTGGCACCGGCAGGCAGCGATTCGGCCTTCATCGTGAACTTGATGGTGACCGTGTCGCCCGGCGCCATCAGCGGGATGGTGCATTCCAGCGGGCCGGTGGTGGCGTTCGCGGCGGGCACCGTCGCGCACATGCTGGCGTTCACCGCCCCGACGCCGCTCACGTAGCCGGATACGGAAGTGCCCGTTCCGGTCACGGACAGACCACCCTGGTAGCTGAACGTGGCCGTCGAGCCGGAGGCCGGGAACAAGTCCGACATCTTCACGTTCGTGGCGTACGACGAGGAAGCGTTGTCGTTCTTGATGGTGATGGTGTATTCGGTCGTGCCGCCCAGCACCAGGCCATCGTCGGAATGGGACATCTGGATCTGCACGTCCAGCTCGGCCGGCTTGAGCGCGATGGATGCGGCCGCGTCGTTGTTCGTGTAGTTGGTTTCCTCAGTGTCCGTGCTGACGTGCACGCTGTTATCCATCTTGGCGCCGGGCGCAGGGTTGCCACCGACCGAACGCGCCTTGTACGTCACCACGTACTGGGTCTGCGCCGGCAAGGGCGTGGCCCAGGTGCAGGTCATCGTGCCGCCCTGCTGGCCGTTCATGGCGCCCGGGCCGCCGCTGTGCACGCAGACGCCGCCCGAGGGCACGGTCGGCTCGCCGACCAGGATGGCGTTGGCGGGCAGGGTATCCACCATCGTGACGGCCTGCGCCGAAGACGGGCCCTGGTTCTTCACGGTGACCGTGTAGGTGGCGGGCTGGCCCGCGGCCACTTCCGTCGTGGGGGAGACCTGCTTGTCCACGGTCAGATCCACCAGGGTGGTCATCTGGATGCTCTCATCGTCCGTGTTGTCGGAGGGCGTCGGGTCGTTGATATAGGGCGAGAACGCCGAGGCGGTGTTCGTGTACGGCATCGCCGTGGTCGCCAACGGCGTCGCGGTCACGGTGCGCGGGCGGATCGTGACGTCCACCGACACCGTCGCGCCAACGGCCAGGTAATCCACGTCGCAGGTCAGGGTACGGCTGCGCGAACTCGCGCTACCTGTAGGCGCCGGGCAATTGACGGCCGTGGTGCCCGCGGAATAGCCGGCGCCCGCAGGATAGGCCGGCATGGTGCCCGACGCAGCCGCCGAGACAAATCCGCCACCAGGATAGTTGCCCACTGCGCCGTCGTTGGCGACCACCAGGTCGTGCAGCACGTCGGTGATCTTGATGGCCTGCGCCGTCTGCGTGCTGGTGCCCTTGTTGGTCACGGAAATGCGGTAGGTGATGGGGTCGCCGCTCTTGGGGTTGGCGGGCGCGGTCACAACGGTTTTCTGAACTTCCAGATCCCCGCTCTGCTCGGAAACGGTCACGTTGGCCGAAGAACTGACCACGTCGCCGTCACGCCCCGGAACCGTGCCCGTGGCGGCGCTGTTGCTGAACACGGCGTAGTCGCCCGTGATCGTGTCCACTCGCGCATCCAGCACCAGCGTGATCGAATCGCCCACGGCCAACGCGCTGGTGTTCTCGCATGTCACCGCGGCCCCCGCAGCGCCCGTGGGCGGCACCGAGCAAGTCCAGTTGGCGGAACTGGCAGCATTCACGCTCACCAGCTTGAGGTCGGCGGACGGCGTGTCCGTGATCGAAATGGGCGCATTGGCCGCGATGGGCATGGGGCCGTCGTTCGTGATGGTGAGCGTGTACTGGAACACCTCGCCCTTCTTCACCGGCCGCTGCGGGCCGGACTTGTTCAGCGACAGTTGTGCCCGGTTGTTGAAGGTAACCGTCGCGCTGCCCTTGTTGTTGGCAGTGTTGGGCTCGGTGCCCGGGGCCACTGTGATGGTGCCCTCGTTGGTGATCGCGTTGCCGCTGGCCTGTCCAGGCACGCTGGCGGTGAATTTGATGGCGGGCAGGTTCGTGTTGTTGCCCCCGGTGTAGGGGTTGCCAACCACACCGCCCGGCGCCCACTGGCAGGTGATCGTGCCGCCGCTTTCGGAGCAGGCCCAGTTGGTACTGTTGGCGCCATCAAAGGCCACGAAGCTGACACCCGCAGGCAGCGTGTCCGTCACCACGATCTGCTCCGGCTGCAAAGCCCCGCTTTCGCGCCGGGCCTGCAGGGTGTACGTCACCGTGCTGGTGGCGCTTGCATCCAGCAGCGAGGGGGAGGCGGTCTTGGTCAACGACACGTCGGTGTAATCCGCACCCGTCGATTGGACGATCAGCGAATCGGTGTTGTTGCCCTTCTGGCCATCGGCCCAAGGCGTGGACGTGCTGTCGAAACCTTCCACGCTGACCGCCGCCCCGATCGGGCCGCCCATCTGGGACTGCACGGGCACCGTGATGGGCGGCAGGGGCGCACCAGCGCCATAGCTGCCCGTCGGCGGGTTCGGGTAGTCGCAGGTGATGACACCATTGGCGGCAACCGGCCCATTGGCGGGAGAACAAGTCCAGCCGGTGCCGCCGATGGGGCCCGAGCCGGTCACGGGCGCGCCCGAAGGCACCTGGAAGGTGACCCGTGCAAAGCCGCCAGCCGGCAGGGCCGACGGCCCGTAGCTGCTCACGTCGATGGTGTAGTTGTAGGTATCCCCGTTGTTCACGCCGCCCACGGGGGCATCCGAGGTGAGCTTGATGCCGAAATCCGTCGCGTCGTTGGTGGTGAAGTTGCGGGTCAGGTTGACGTTGTTGATGCCCCCATCGCCATCCGCCGTCCCATACGGCGCGGGCAAGGCGGCGCTGGCCGTGGCCGTCCATGTGGAGCCTACCGTGGGCAGGATGACATTGAAGTCCACCCACTTGAAGCCGTCAGCGCTGGAGAGGTTGCCCACATTGCAGGTGAACGTATTGTTGGCGCCCGTAAGCACCGTACCGCTCGCAGGCGACGGAGAACAGCTGATTCCGTTGGGCTGGGATGCACGGGACAGGTAGATTGCCCCCTCCGGCAGCACTTCCGTCAGGACGACGCCCGTGGCATCGTCGCCCGCGTTGTGCTTGACCTTGGCCCGGTAGGTGAACGTGCCGCCTGCGGGGCCGGAGGTGTCCTGCACGCCGGCAAACAGGCCATCGTGGTTGACGAGAATGTCCGGCACGTCCTGCGCACGGGCCACGCCTGCCATGCAGAGTATGGGCAAAGCCAGCGAGACCGCCCAACGGCGGCTACGGTGTAGCAACAAGGCGGACGTACCCCCGGAAAAGCCGGGAAGCAATCGGTTCGGCATGGCAAGGCTTTCTTTTGAGACTGCCGGAACCCGTATCCGCGATCGTGCGAAGGACTCCGGCAAAAGAAGGTGACTGCAGTAACCGCAAGTCACGTTGCGCGCGAGTTTAAACAACCTTGCCGAAGATCCACCACATCCGAGTGCTCACGAATCGCAATTGTTTGCAATTCAGGGGAACTCGCCGCCCTACATGCTTTTGACGCGCTCCACCATCTCGCGAGCGAAGTCCACGAAGGCCTGGCTGCCCTTGGCCGCGGGGTCGAACACCACGCCGGGCAGGCCGTAGCTGGGCGCCTCGGCCAAGCGCACGTTGCGGGGGATGACGGTGTCGAACACCTTGTCGCCGAAGTGGGCCTTGAGCTGGTCGCTAACCTGGTTTTGCAGCGTGATGCGCGGGTCGAACATCACGCGCAGTAGGCCGATGATCTGCAGGTCGCGGTTGAGGTTGGCATGCACCTGCTTGATGGTGTTGACCAGGTCGGTCAGCCCTTCGAGCGCGAAGTACTCGCACTGCATGGGCACGATCACGCCATGCGCGCTGC